>ULVZ01015877.1_pt1 | contig 25214 bp, 18 predicted proteins | sample 1959901 | NCBI WGS metagenome assembly ULVZ01 (sample SAMEA4835800, study PRJEB28245) | human gut metagenome | biome: gut microbiome; material: fecal sample | place: Denmark | collected 2008 | reverse complement strand
CAGCCGTGATTTCGAAAAGGGCCTCGGATCCGCCGTCGCCGACCATCCGCGAATCGGACGTCTTATGGACGACGACCGTTTCAAGGACCTCATCTACGACATGGTCCACGACGGACGCAGATTCTCCACGCCAGTACAGGACGATGCCATCGTATCCGGCGCGGACGCCCCCGCGGCCGAAGCGGGGACACAATCCGAAGCCGGGGAGGGGAGAGACCTGCCCGACAGCGGCGACGGGCTGGCGTCGGAGAACGTCGCGGAAGCTCCGGAACCGGTGGTCGCGGCCACCGTCGAAGCGGAACAACTCGCCTTCGATTTCGACGACATGCCGTCCGGACTTGACTCCCGGCAGAATCGGGGGGAAAATTATAGCCAAACGAAATTAGATACGTTGTCTAATTCGGGCTCTTCCCACGAAACGGAAGAAAACGATGCGAGGAAGGAGACGATCCGGAATGACGGTCAAATACTGCCCGTACCAGGGAATCAAGAAGATGAGGTACCTGTTCATGGCGGAGCATCTGCCGGAACGGCTCAAGGAACTCAAGAGGCAGGGGATGCCGGCGTTGGACGCCTACATGGACCAGGTCCAGAAGGACTACGGCCGGACGATCACCGAGTACGTCAACCATTGGGACAAGACGCACCAGCACCTCAAGCAGCCGGGCAACTGGGATCCGTGGTTCAAGGGACTCAAGATGGCGGAGCATCAGGCCGAGGAGATCGCCATCAGGAACGTGATCGAAGCCCTCTGACCCACATCGACCGCGGTCTGCTAGACCCGGACCTGCAGGCCACGGGATCCAGTCTCGAACGGGCGCGTGCGAACGTGCGCGCCATCGAGGTGCTGCGCGACCTCGACGACAGCGGCCGCGAACCCACTGAGGACGACATCCGCGCCCTCGCCGCGTACGCGGGATGGGGCGGCGCCCAGAAGGCGTTCGAGGAGGATGGAGCCGATCCGGCATGGAGTGGGATCAACACGCGTCTGCGCGAACTGCTCACCGACGCCGAATACGCGGACGCGCGCAGCAGCACGCTCACCGCCTTCTACACGCCGCGGCCCGTCGTGGACGCGATGTGGCAGGCGCTCGGCAAGGCCGGTTTCGGCCGGGATCCGAAGCACCCGGACATGGTGCTGGAGCCGGGCTGCGGAACCGGCAACTTCATCCGCAGCACTCCGGCCGGATCCTCCTACGCGTTCACCGGCATCGAAGCCGACCCGATCAGCGCCGGCATCGCACGCTACCTGTGCCCGGACGACGACATCATCAACAACAGGATGGAACGGACCGGCCTGCCCACGGACGCGTTCGACCTCGCGATAGGCAACGTGCCATACAGCGACGCGATCAGGATCGACGGCACCGTCATCCACGACTGGTTCATCCGGCACAGTCTCGACACGGTCCGCCCCGGCGGCCTCGTCGCCGTGCTCACCAGCCGGTACACGCTCGACAAGAACACGTCGAACATGCGCCGCGAACTCGCCCGCAGGGCCGAACTCGTCGCCGCATGCCGCCTGCCCAAGGAAACGTTCGACAGGCAGGCCGGCACCGAAGTGGTCTCCGACATCCTGATCCTGCGCAAACGCGACGAGCCGTTGGCCGACACGGCCGCCGAATGGGAGGACACCACCGAATTCCGGGACGGCGTCACCGCCAACAGACTGTTCGTCGACCATCCCGAATACGTCGCCGGAACCATGACCATCGGCTCGGGACCATTCGGCCCGCAGATCGACGTCACCGGAACCGGCGACATCACCCAATTGGGCGGACAGGTCGAACGCATCCTCACCAGCCAGCTCGAAGAGTACGGCATCGACCTGCACGACGGACTCGGCGAACGCGCCAACGAGCCGATCGTCGCTCCCGACAGGACCGTGCAAAAGGCCATGCGGTACACGGTCGACGGCAACGACCACATCTGGTACGGCGACATGGACGGACAGCTCGTTCCCGCGCACTCCCGCGTCAAAAAGGGCGGGGACGCGCGCATGGCCGCCATGCTGCGCCTACGCGACCGGACGGAACGCCTGCTCGCCATCGAACGCGACCCGGACTCCACCGACACCGCCGTGGACCAAGGCATCAGGGACCTCGATGGGGAGTACGACCGGTTCGTCGCATCCTACGGCAGGCTCAATTCCAAAGAGAACCTGCGCGTGTTCGACCCGAACAACTCCGATCCGAGCCTCAACCAGCTCTACAGTCTGGAGAAGACCGGCCCCAACGGGTTCGAAGCCAAAGGAGACATGCTTTCCAAGAGGGTCGTCACGCCGGTGCCTCCGATGCCGGAACATGTGCAGGAGCCCATCGAGGCGATGGCCGTCAGCCTCGACCGTGTGGGACATGTGGATCTCGACCTCATCGGACGACTGCTCGACACCCGGGACGACATCGAAACCATTGAAAAACTCGGCGACCTCATCGTTATGGATCCGGACACCGGGATGCCGCTGCCCGCGGACGAATACCTGTCCGGCGACGTGGGCAGCAAACTCGACCACGTCGACGGACTGCTCCGGGACCTGGTCGACCAGCCCGAACGGGCGCGCGTGAGGGAATGGCTCGCCGACAACGGGCTCGAGGACGTGACGCCGCCCGTGTCCGTCGAACGATGCCGGACGGAACTCATCCGAACCGGGGCATGGCAGAGCGCCACCGACCCGATCCACGCGAACAAGTCCGTGGTCGAAGCCCCCTGGTTCTCCAACGTGCTCAAAGAGCACGGACACGGCCAGAAAAGAGCCTTCGCCGCCATGTTCCTGGACGAATGCAAGCCCGGAGTCGACCTGCTCGGGAAAAACTGGAACGAGCGACAACCCACGGGCAACGGCCTGTTCGACACGGTCTTCGACAACGGCTGGTCAAGCGATGACGAAGGAGCGTCCAACAGTGCCATGCGCATGCTGTACAAGGCCGTTTCGGCCGATCCCGAGGCCATCGACGACAAGGTCATCGCCACGATCCTCAACGCCGGCAGCCTCAAACGAGGCCCGGCATGCGACGCGTTGAGAAAAATCACCGATCCAAGCCTGTGGGAGGTGGAGGACCACGGCTACTACAAGGAAACCAAGTGCGATTTCCTCGCCTTGGCCAAGGACCTGCGCGCCCATCCGGAAACCTGCGAATACCTGTACGCGATGGACGTGGACCGGCTGGACCATCCGACCATCGAGAAACGGTACGGACGCTACAATTCATGGGACCAGAAGACGTTCAAACCATTGGACGAGATGGTCGACATGGAAGGCCTGGAACAGTGGAGAAGCCGCCGGAACGCATGGATGGACTCCCATCCGGCCGAACCTGCGGACACGGACCGTCTCAAGAGCCTGCAATCCCTGCGCGGACGACTCGCGCGATCGCTGCCCGCGCGACTCACCCACGACGACATCACCGCGAAACTCGGCTCGGCGTGGATCCCGACCGGAGTGATCCGCGACTTCATGATCGACACATTCGACCTCGGTCAACAGCCCAACATCACCGACGGCGGCATGCGGAGCCTTACGGTCAGCCATGACGAGACGACCGGCAACTGGCAGGTCAACGCGTCGCTCGGATCGAAACTCGACGAGGAAACCATCCGGAAATACGGTCTGGGCACCGGAGCGGGACGCAACCCGTTCGAGGTCGTGTCCGGAGCGCTCAACGCGACCACCAGCAACCTCACCAAACCCGACCCGAACGACCCGACCGGGAAGAGAAGGATCCGCGACCCGCAGGCCACCGCGCTGCTGTACCAGAAGCGCCACACCGTCGAACAGGCGTTCGCGGAATGGGTGTGGACCGACCCGGACCGCACCCGCATGCTGGAGAACGTGTACAACGAACGGTTCAACCGCATCCACCCGCGCGAATACGACGGCTCCTATCTCACATTCCCCGGCATCAGCGCCGACATCGACCTGTATCCTCACCAGCGCAAGGCCGTCGCGAGGATCCTGCAATCCGAGGAGGGCACACTCGTCGCGCACGTCGTGGGAGCGGGCAAGACCTTCACCGGCGTGGCCGCCTGCCACGAGGCGAAACGACTCGGCCGGGCCACCAAGCCGATGAGCGTCGTACCGAACCATCTGACCGAACAATGGGCGAAGGACTATCTGACGCTCTACCCGGACGCGAACATCCTGTCCATGACGGAGGCCGACGGCACCGGCAAGGGCGCGGCACGCTTCTGGGCCAAAGTCGCCGCCGGCGACTGGGACGCGGTCATCGTCCGGCAGGACACGTTCCAACGCATGCACGTCAGTCCCGAACGCCGTGAGAAGTATTTCGAACGGCGTAAGGCGGAGATGCTCGACAGCATCGAGACCGCGAAGTCGGACGGCAACGACTTCTCCGCGAAGAAGCTGAAGGACGAGATCGGCAAAATGGAGAAGAACCTCGGCAAAACCGTCAAACAGGCCGAGAAGGACCGCATGCGCGTCGACGGCAAACTCCAGGCGCTGCGCGACAGCGGGGAAAGCAAGGAGTGGATCGACTTCGAGGACCTCGGCGTGGACATGCTGTTCGTCGACGAAGCCCACCAATACAAGAACCTCGCCATCGCCACCACGATCAGCGTGCCCGGCGTGGACGTCGCGGCCGCGCAGAAATGCGAGGACCTGTTCGACAAGTGCGAGTACCTGCGCGAGGCAGGACATGGAAGCAACATCGTGTTCGCGACCGGCACGCCGGTATCCAACTCCATGGCCGAGTTGTACAACATGCAACGCTACCTCGCTCCCGACCTGCTCAAGGCGCAGGGCGTGGAGGCGTTCACCAGCTGGGCCAACACGTACGGCAGCATCGTCGAAAGCGTCGAAGTCAAGCCGGAAGGCAGCGGATACCAGATCAAGCAACGGTTCGCGAAATTCCATAACCTTCCCGAGCTGATGAGCACGTTCCACGACTACGCGGACCTGCTGACCGCCGACCAGCTCGACCTCGACGTGCCGGACTGCGAGGTGGTGTCCGTCGCGGTCGAAGCCACCGAAGCGCAGAAACAAGCCGTCGACGCGCTGGTGGAACGGGCCGAACTGGTGCGCGACGGAGCCGTTGACCCGTCGGACGATAACATGCTCAACATCACGAACGACGGCAGGAAAGTCAGTCTCGATCCGAAACTGCTCGACGTGTCCGATCCGGACATCCAGCCCATGGAAGGCGGCAAGGTGCAGGTCTGCGCCGAGAAGATCCACGAGATCTGGCAGGAGCATGCCGAAGAGAAGGCCACACAGCTCGTGTTCTGCGACTCGTCGACCACGGCGTCCGGAAAGTGGAACATCCAATCCGATCTGAAACGACGGCTCGTCGACCTGGGAATTCCGGAAGACGAGATCATGTTCGCCGCGCAGGAAAAGGATCCGCAGAGGAAACAGGCCCTGTTCGAAAAAGTCCGCAAAGGCGAGGTGCGCGTGCTCATCGGTTCGACCGGCACCCTGGGCACCGGTACGAACGTGCAGGACAGGCTCTTCGCCATCCACGACCTCGACTGCCCTTGGAAGCCCGCCGAACTCGAACAACGCCAGGGCCGTGTCCGCAGGCAGGGCAACATGTTCGACAACGTGCAGGACTACCGGTACGTCACCGTCGGCACGTTCGACAGCTACATGTTCCAGACGGTCGAGCGCAAGGCGCGGTTCATCAGCCAGATCATGAGCTCCGGCTCGCCATCACGCGAAGCGTCCGACGTGGACGCCACGGTGCTCAGCCTCGCCGACATGAAAGCCATCGCCACAGGAGACCCGAACATCGCCAAACGTATGGAACTCGAGAACCAGCTCACCCAGATGAAACTGCTCAAACGCGCCCACGCCGACCAGCAGAGATCGATCCGGTTCAAGATCGACATGCAACTGCAGCCGACCGTGGACAATCTCGAAAGACTCCACGACGAGGCGTTGGACGACGAGCCGAAATTCCGCGAAGCCGTCGAGATCCGCGGCCAGCATCTCACCCGGGGAATATGCGGCCTCGATCTCGGCAACGGCCCGATCGCGGACCGCAGACAGGCCATCCACGACCTCGTCGGCATCGCGCGCGGGCTCGACCGCGGCGAAACGCGGGAAGTGGGCGAATACTGCGGTCTGACCGTCATGGTCGCTTCACGGAACATGGCCGTCAACGGCCTCAACGTGTTCCGCCCGTTCGTGGGATTGAAAGGCGAGCATGAGCATTGGGCCGGCACCAGCGTGCCGGACATCAACAACAGCGCCGACAGCGTCATCAGACAGCTCGACCGAATCATCTCCAACAACACCAACACCGCGCAAAGCCTCGGCGTCAAACTCGGCAATGCGAAAGCCAGCCTGGAAAGCGCGTGGAACGCGTTGAACCAGCCATGGGAAGGCCAGAAGGAGTACGACGACCTCACCGACCAGATCGCAAAAATGAACCTGGAAATCAAACACGGAAAGGGCCCGACGCCGGCCGAAGAGGACGGACAGGCCGATCTCGCCGAAGCCTCGTTCCACTTCGACGAGTCGCAGGAACCCCAGGTCGCGCGCGCGGCCGTGGAATCCGGCCCATCCGGGTCGGACTCTTTCCCCGCGACAGTGGAGACGACCGATGTTCCGATGCCCGATCCATGCGTCGATCCGTGCGACGGTGGCACAGGCATGTCGGGACTGTGCATGTGACGTCCGCCCGGGCGGCATCCAGGGAAGAAGGACCGGAAAGGGAGCCAATCTTTTCCGGTCCTTTTCCGATATCGGCATGCCCGCACGTGAACCGGATGGAACGAACAGAAAGGTATTTCCATCCAAAATGGCCGAAGCCGAGGAAATCCGATCACGGATAGAAACCATCAAAGACTTATCCGACAGTCTGGCCGAACAAGACCGGACGATCAAGGACCTGGAAGAGGAAATGCGGTCGGAGACGCCGGAACATCCATGGTCCTTCATGAAGATGCGCAGGCATAACCGGCTGCATGCGGAGATCGAAGATGAACGAACGTCGATGTCGCGTGACAGATACGATCTGAACCGTCTCACGGAACGGCTGTTCGAGGACGTCAACATCATCGCCGACAAGGCAACCTCCATCAACTCCCTGGAACTGATCCTCGACCTGGTCGAACAATCCCTGGACACCGATCCGGAGTACAGGGAAAACGTCAGGAAACAAGCCGGAGTGACCGATGGGATGTCATACATGCGTCTCGTTCCGCAAGACAATCCCAAAGGCATGCTGCCACCCACCCCATGGGGCAGGAAAGCCGCCGAGGAGGCATACCGGCAGCATCAGGTACGGCAGATCGACCAACGGTTGAGACTGCTGCGCACGCTCGCCACGGGAAGCTGCAAGGGCCATGACACCCCGGAAACGAACGACTATCTCGCCCTGATGGATTTCAACGTGGGGGACCAGGTGACCATGGGACCGGGCCTGTCCACGACGGTCACCACCCCGCATTGGCTCGGAGGCGGGGGAATCCTGCTCATCATCGAAGGCGCCTCCCACGGAGTGCCGATGGTCGGCAGCAGGGGAGACGTGTCCAACGAAAGCGAGGTGTTCCTCCCGGACCTACTGCACTGCACCGTTTTGGAAGAGACGACGGACGGCACCTATCTGGGCAAGAGGTTCGAACGAATCTACCGGCTCGGCGTCGATTCGGAGGAGACTCCCGTTCCGAAACGGGAACTTCTGGAATTCCCCAGCATCCAATCGAATGTTCCGCTGCCGGACCCGGCCATCGACCAGGACGCGACGGCCGGCGGGCCGGACAATCCAGGACTTGAACCATGAGAACAAACGAAATAAGCGGAAACCGACGTAAGGCATCCGATGGCAGGGAGCTCAGAGAATTCTGGACCCGGGCGAAATGACACATGAGCCGGCGGGACTTCGAGAAACTCAGATCCGCCGCCATCATCCGCCAATAGGTTCGCACGGCGGAACCAACCAGACCGTTCCCTCTCTCCGACGCCCATACGGGAGAAAGAGAGAGGGCAAGAAAAAACACAATAGAAAGCAAAAAGGAGAAGAACATGGCCGAAACCGCACAGACCATGACCGAATTCACTTACGCGCCCGGCGAGAAGAACATCGTCGGAGACCGTTTCAGTCCGAGCGTGATCATCTTCTGGCTCAAAACCTCCATCGCCGCATCCAGCACGCGCGTGCAGTACAAGGCGCCGAACACCCTGTTCGGGCTGATCCCGCTCGGCGCGTCCACCAAGACCATCCCGTTGCGCAATATCGCCAGCGTCGACACGAACACGAGATTCAACCTCGGCAGCCTCGTCTGGGGTTTGATCTTCCTGTTCGTCGGCTTCGGCATGTTTGACTCCAACGCGCTGGTCGCCATCGTATGTCTGCTCGTCGCCGTCGCGAACTTCGCGAACGTGATGAGCGCCACCCTGACCTTCCATGATCCATCCGGCGGGGCGAACGCCATCACCGTGAGCATCCTCGAGAAGGACAAGCTCATGAGCCTCGCCCAGGAGATCCAGACCCGCGTGTTCACGGACGCCGACCAGTTGCGTCATGAGGAAAGCATGCACATGGCCGAGAAGCAGTACACCGCGCAGACCAACAGCGTGCTCATCCAGCAGCAGATGCTCGCCAACCAGCAGGCACAGGCCGAGCAAACCCAGCCGGGCGAGTGACATCGTCCAAAAACCGAAAAGAAGACAGGGCCGAGGAGTGAATCCACCAGCTTAAATAAAAACAAGACGTATCGGCGTCGACCGTGACCAGACCAGGCGGCCAGCAGATTCTGGTATAGGAGTCAAAACGTGAGCGATTGATACGCCAGCTTTATTAAAGGCGGATCGGAGTGAATGACAATCCTTCTCCGGTCCGCCTTTCCGATATCGGCATAAATGTATGTGGATCGGTCGAAGCCAGAACAATAAAGCCAAAAGGAGCAGGGGATGTCCACTTCAGAAGGAAAGGGAACCGCTCCAATGAGAATGCCCGCAATCAGGAACTCACTGATGGCGTATGGGCATCACCAGGAGTTTGTGCAGAAAGACGTGATGTACCTCAATCGGAGTACGGAAGAGCTTGCCAAGGAAGACATGTTCGTCCGACCAGTGGCAGAGTCGAATACTCCAAGCCTGGAAACGAAGCTGGTTTATGTGGATGAGGAAATCGTCAAATTGGCGTGGGATGTGGTTTGCTCCACCGGAACGCTCCCGGAATGGGAACAATGGCTCGAGCCGGACATGCTATTCATGTTCTCGAAACCGGTGGGCCAAGTGTCCCAGAATTCCACATACGTAGGGCCGCAAGTGCAGTGGAAGTTCATGCGTACTGGCCAAAACGACGACGGCAAATCGCTTTGGGGAGCACAAACCCAGCCATGGGGACCGGCGAAAAAAGGGAACACTGATGTCGTTGGTTTTCTGTACAAGGGATCAAAAATTACGCCACTTATCAGAACGGATCTGGTTCAGCAAAGAAGCGAAGAGAACCTTCTGAATTTGAGAAACTATCTTGCCGTAGTGGATCACAACCACGACCACAATGAACATCGGATCGTGGAGAAAGCCATACGAGAGGAAAAGTCCCTGGCCGACATGGAGATGAACATCATCCCTGTTATATCGGCCTGGAGCGAAGAGATGAATCTGCTTATTCCCATTCCTGAAAAATATATGCCAAAGGTGGAAGGGGCGAACCCTGACAGCTTTCTGAGGTCCTTTCTTGTGGCGATACTCGCCTTATCGAGGCAGCCGTTGATCGTGGACCGGACTGACGCGACGGACGGGCAGCCGGCAAAACCGGCAAAAAGGAAACAGCATAAAAGAATCCCTCTGGAAGAACTCAAGAAGATAAGCGTATTGAGGTTGAGACGAATCCAACCCAATCATGAGGATGAAGGAACGAAAGATACCGAGAGCCGAGCATATTCGCATAGATGGATCGTTTCAGGCCATTTCAGGAACCAGGCCGTTGGCCAGAACTGGTCAGAACACCGTGTGATATGGATTCCTCCATATGTCGCCGGTCCGGCGGGCAAACCACTTGTTATAAAAGAGAAGGTCACTGTCATACGCTGATCCTGCATGGGTTCATGCCAAGCAATGGCAATCTGTCTTTAGTACCGGTACCTGAATCAACCTGTTTCATAAACGTCCGTTTTTGAAACAAAGCTATGCAATGCTTCAGATTCTTCGATTTGACGGTTAAAAACGTCCCATAACTCGTTCCGCAACCAACATCCCACAATGCTGGCCGGTCAACGAGTAATGGCATATCTGATGCTACTCATTCTCATTAAGCTGGATCCCTTTATATTTGATGGGATATTCTGCGCCCATAATGGTATGCAGAATCATCCATATGGCGGCTTTCTGTCTGTTACTGGCCATACAGTAGGGCTTCTCGTCTTTGAACCAGTAGACTCCATCAGAAGTCACACGATGGAATATTTCAGATTTTCTATAATCCATGTATGTATCTGCATACATGTTCGTCTCACCGCATGCGAGTATTGATTCGTGGTACAGGCATGCCACGGCAATACTGTGGTTGCCAGCTTTTCCTACGGTAGTCAGGCAGAAAGGCCAATAGAACTCATATTCCATGTTGTCCCATTTTCCCCAATAGTCGTGCATTACTTGACTTAATCCACGTTTATCCTCCGTCAGCCTTTCATAGCCCCAGGGCTCGGTGCATATTGCGTCAATTCCCGGGTCTATGACAATACGTTCCGATTCGGAGGCTTTTACACCAATAATCATCGATTTGTATTCATCGCTACTGAATTCTACGAATTTTCCAGAATCGAAATCGTCTGCCTGCATGGGAGGGAAAGGTAATTTGCCTATATCTGTATAGCTCCTCCCATACACCTTTTGCCATGCCTCGGTTTTTCTCCGAGACTCGACGATTTTTTGATCGGGCACTGGATTGACAAGTGACACGTTTTGAACTTCACGGTCCGGCTTCTCCTCTAGGCCGGTAGACTCGGGAATTTTTAATCCTTGGAACATGATTGTGTCGAAATAGGCCCTTGTCTGCTGAACCAGAATCATCGCCGCGGGATGATTGTCCCATTCGGCATACCGAGAATCGGCACATAAATTTTCTATCATTCCGACAAGTGGGGCAACGTGTGTGGTCGAGCATTCGATCTTCTGCTCGTACGCGCTGACTTCAGCTTCCAAATTAGCCAGTCTGCTTTTCTGACTTTTGCACTGTTCTCGAAGGTCAAGATTCTCTCTGCGTAGTTTCTTTAATTTGTGGCCGATGAACAATGTGTCACCTTTCCTATTGTCTAGACGCTTTGCACTTCATAATTACCATGGTCGTCATCAGTCTGGTAGTTTTCTAGGAAATTTCTCCCGAAGATGTTCTTGCGCGACGGTCTTGTCGAAGTCAAACCGGTTGACATGGCACATCCTCTATTATAATTTCGGTGAACGTGCGGATGAAGACGATATAAATGCAGGTACACTGTAACCATCATGAAAGCGGAAGCGAATATGGCAGACACGACCAACACCATCATGTAGCTCGTTGTCCAATTGAGAAACGAGGCGTTGAACGCATTTGGACCGCTTAATCTGAATAAATGAAGCGATTACCATCTTTCTTGAGATAGTGGTCGGCGAGAATTAAGGACTGAACGCATGGCATACGAAAGCGGAAGATTCAAAGAACATCATGAAGTGAGGTTGCCCCTGTTGCGGGAACTCCTTCGAAAGGGGTGGAGTCGTGATCAGATTATCTGCCCCTCACCAGACAGTGATGATCGTGAGTGGCGTGTGCCCAAAAGCCCATCGGAAAACGCTTTGCGCGAAGCGGGCCGGAGCTTCAATGGTTATCCCGTCGATATGGCAATTTTTGATTCTCCTCAGCATCGCGGCGAGTGGGATCATGTTCTCGCACTGGTTGAAACGAAAGCGCCGAACCACAAGGAAGGCATATCGGAGCTATCGACGTATCTAGGCCTTGAACCCAATGCAGTGCTCGGCATCTGGTCCGATGGAAACAGCATATCCCTTGTGTACAAGCAAGCCGACATGCATTACAAGTCGGTAAGACAAGCAACGTTGCCGGCACCGGGGGATAACGTCCTGATCCCCGGAGACAAGGCGCTCACCTACGTGGATTTAAGGGAACATGACGACATCAGCGGAGCGGGTCTCAATCGTTTGTTCTCCGACCTTTTAAACCATATCGTCGCCAATGACTCGAAATCCACTCGCGCCGACGACCGGTTGGACAACATGTGCAACATGCTGCTGTTGAAAATGGATTCGGACACCAACGGCAAAATGGCCCAAGATCCCCAAGAGCCTCTTGATTTCCAAGTTTGCCCGACACCGGCGGAAACCGCGAAAAGAATCAATATGAGCTTTGAAAGGTACATGGCGAAATACCCTTTCCTCTTCGAAGACACATCAACGAAAACCATCAAATTCGATGATGAGACGATTCATGCCGTCGTTTACTGGCTTCAAGGCATCAATTTGAAGTCCGCAGCTCCGGAGACCCTGTCCTCGGCGTTCCAAGTGTTCCGTTCGGCGAATGTCAAACAAGGCGAAGGGCAATATTTCACGCCCCAGCGCATCATTGAATCTGCCGTCAAATTGATGGAGATCGACTACCATGATAAAGTCATAGACCCAGCTTGTGGTACCGGCGGATTCCTGTTTGAGACTTATAACACTCTGCTGAAACGCGCATCCGACGAGCAGCGCGACGAAATCAGAACATGGGCTCATCGTAATCTTTACGGTGTTGATTTGGATTCCATCAATGTCAAGCTAGCTCGCGCGCTAATGATTGGTGCGAAGGACGGATCTACCAATATTGTTCTTGGCGATTCGCTTCGGGAACAGAAGTGGCAGGATTTTCCCATGCTGTCTCCCGTCCTGGGGAGCGAAGCCGATGGTTCATACGATGTCGTTCTCACGAATCCACCGTTTGGCGAGAAACTGAAGATTCGCGCGACTGACGCGAAACAGGCGAAATACAGTATCTGTCAACATACCAGCGGCGGATACCCTAGCGACAACTACTCCGATACCGAGCTTGGCCTCGTATTTATGGAACGTGCCTACAGATTGCTCACATCCGGAGGACGCTTGGGCATAGTCCTGCCAGAAACGTATTTCTTCTCCAAAACGTACCGATGGTTCCGCAAATGGGTCGATCAACACTTTGACGTGTTGGCGGTGATGAACATTCCCATGGAAGCGTTTCAGGGTTTCTGCCGAGCCAAAACGAATTTTTATGTCATGCGCAAGAAGCCAGCGAAAGAAGGCGCGCCACTGAAGCAACCATCCTGGGCCCGTACCGGTGAGACATGGATCACCTATGCCCCTACCATCGGAATCAACAAGGATGGTAAGCCTCTTTACCATGTCACCAAGGAAGGCACGCGGACAAAAGAAATCGACGATACGGTGCTCTCGGACGTGACAACGCTTCTTGAGGGATCAGATTCTCCCACAGCGCGTTTCATCCCCACTCCGAAGTCTCTCGTCGATTCCTATATTGGTGTGCCCCAATACTACGACTGGGCCAGCATCAAAGAGTTCGAGCGGTATGTTCAAACCCATCTAAAAGGCTTTTTGACAAGAACTCTCGGTGATCTTGAAGATACGGGAATCATCTCTATCAGGAACGGTCACGGCAGTCCTTCCGCTGACTTGAGAAACGGCGATGTACCTTATGTGAAGGTATCAGATCTGCGCGCGGGCATGGTCAACTTCAATCCCACGAACATGGTTTCTCTATCACTAGCAAAACGGTTCTGGCACGGAGATGCCAGTGGACTCTCTCCATGGAGCATCGTCACTCCCTCACGCGCATCGAAGAACATAGGAGAGCCCTCCATGCTCCTACCTGGCCAAGAACGGGCAGTGTTCACTAAGGAAACGCTTATTATGAATGTGATGAGCGAAACACTGTTCGATAATTTCTATCTCGGATGGGCATTGGACCTTGATGCGGTCCGCAAGCAATGGAACAGAGTCGTGTTCATGCAGACCAACCGCGAAGATCTTGGCAACAGATATCGAGAAATTCGGATTCCGGTTCCCGACACCAGAGAACATGGAGAATTGGTTTCAAGCCACTACCGCAAGTACTATCGTTCAATTGCGCAATTACGGTCGGAGTTTTTGGAAGCGCGAAAAGCCCAAAATAAATGACATTCCAAGATTGGGTTCGTCTTACACTGCGCGTGGAGACGAACCCAACCATATTTAATCTTTGGACATGTTCGCGAAGCTTTCCGGTCCGATGACGTCCATGTCGGTGACGATGACGATGTAGTAGTTCTGTCCAGACATGTCATGCCATTCGCAGGGACGTCCGATGAATTCGACCGTCTCGCCGCCCTTCAACGAGTCCAGTTCCTTGCGGATCCGACCAGTCGACGGCATGAGGGAGACGAAACGCGCCTCGTCGCCCTCGAACCAGCAGGCGCGGACGGTTTTGATGCGTCTACCCCCGGTGAGATTAAGCGTGGAACGTGGGCAGACGGGCGGAATCTTCACCCTGCCGATCTGCGGGCACACTCCGATGCCGCCGTTCCGTGGCAGTAGCGCTTTCCAAGAGCGGTTGTTCGTGGTGGCCATGTTCTCCTACTCCTTATCTTCCTTGAGGGTTCCCTGCGGTCGGCCGAACACTTTCTCCCGGTTCGTCGGATCGAGGTTGGTCGCGCAGCCGCTCATCGCCGTGGTCAGATTCTGCTGGGCTTTGGTCAAAGCGTCGTAATCATCCGACTTGGAGTCCACGAGTCGTTTCGCGGTCTCGTACGCGGCTTTGAGATCGCCGCAGCCTTGCGTGCCGGAAAGATCGTCCCGTTCGATGGTGGCGACCTCGCGCGCGGTGTTGTCCAATCCGGACGAGAGGTCGTCACGTCTCGCCTCGATGCCGGCCTGCATGGCTTGCGGATACCATTCGCGTGCGAGGCTGCGGATCGTGTCGATGTCCTTCTGCTGGCCGATCGCGTCATACAGGTCCGTCGCTTCGGCTAGATCCTGACGGTTATGCCGGTACAGCAGGTTGCCGAGCGTGTCGACGTTCGAGTTCTCCGGCGCGTTCAACAGGTCGCGCACGTCGTCGGCGATCTGTTCCGCGTCGCCGATGAACATGGATTGTGCCTGCTGTTGCAGGGTGCCGGACGGTTTCGTCGTCTTCTTTTTCTTGTTCTGTTTGTGGGATCGTGTCTGCGCGGATTGGCTGGATTGCGGCGTGGACGTCGTGGACGTCTGCTGTTTCCATGGGTTGGCGACCAGGACCATGACGGTGATGGCGATGATGGCGATCGCGCACCAGACGGCCGCCTGCTTCTTCGATTCGGGCGTGGACGCCTGACGATGTTTGTTCTTTCCCATTGTTGTGCTCCTTTCCCGTTTGTCAGAGGCTTGAGTCGTTGCTCGGCAGACTGTTGTCGTTGGTTTCCGGTGGCACGTACCATCCGCCGGAGTTGCCGTTGGATGTTCCGCCATTGTTGTTGTTCGTGGTTCCTCCGCCGTTGCCTTGCGGCACGCTGGTGGAGCCTGAGCCGGAAGAGCCGGAGGAGCGGCGGTATTGCGGTGTCGGCGCGGGCATCGTCTGCTGTTGCTGTTGCGGGGCTTGCTGTTGGGCTTGGGCCTGCGCTTCGGTCTGCCGTTTGGCTTCCTCGTCGGCTTTGGCTTTCGCGTCCAATGCCTGGGAGAGGTTCCCGCGCGCCTTGTCGAGCTTGGATGCCATGTCGTTCCACGTGTCGACGGTGGTTTTCGCATCGAGCTTGCGGGCCTGGCCGATCAGCTTGTCCAACGTGGCCTTCGCGGCGCGGGTCGCATCATCCGATGGTTTCGCGTCCGTCGACGTTTTCACGGCCTTGTCCAACGCGTCCCGGCATTTCCTCCTCGCGTCCATCAACGGCTTGGCTTTAACGAGCCGGTCGACCTTGCCGGCCAGTGTGCGGGTTCGTTTCGTGGCCTTGTCGGCCTTGGTGGAGAGCCGTTCGGACTCGCTGATGGACAGGCCGGCGCGTTCGGACCGGATGAGTTTACCGTTCGATGCGACGAGGTCACGCAGCGAGTCCACGTCCTTATCGTCCACGCCGGCCTTGTCTGCATTGCCGACCGTGGTTTTCGCTTTACCGTTGCATGCGGCCAGTTGGCTCATGGACGCTTGCACGCGCTCATAGGCGTTTTTCTCCTTGACGGCCGTCGAGTGGGAGCCCGCCAGGGCGAGGATGATGAGCAGCACGATGGCGGCGCCCGCGATGATCAGACCGCGTTTGACCCAGGTCATGGCCTTCGAGTCGCCGGAGGGCGCGTCGGGGTCGGCCACGTCCTCCAACACCTCTTCCGGAAGGATGGTCGTTTCGGATTCGGGTCCCGGTCCGATCACGGTGGCTTCGGCCGGACTCCCATCCGGCGTTTCCGGGTCGGGCGGGTCGATCACGGTGGTCGGAGCCTCCAATCCGGCCAGTGGGATGGGCTCATCCGTTTGGGTCATGTCGGGCACGATGAGCATGGGCTGTTCAGGCTCATGCTCGGGCTTGGCCGGCGGTGGCGGGGGAGTGGGCTGTTCAGACTCGTGCTCGGTTGGAATGTTCTTCCGGCCGCGGCGTTTGCGTGGCTTGCGTTCCTGCCTGGCGGGCTTGTCGTCCTCCTGCGTGTCTTCCTGCAGGGAGTCGATCCATTCGAGATCGTCACGCAGCGAGTCCGACGGCGTCAACTGGTCGAACAGGCTGGGCTGTTCGCTGCTCATCGTCCGTCCTTTCCACGTTCGAACACGTCGTCGAGCTGGTCGAGCATACGGTCGCAATGGTCGAACACGTTGGCTGGATCACCGTCCACAAGCCGGTTCAACCGTTCGGTCAGATCGTCCTGCATGTCGATGGAGCATGGCTGGTAGGCATCGTCGAACTGGCTGCTTCCGTATTCGCGGAGGATGCTCCGTCCCTGGTCGATCAGATCGGCGAGGGCGCGACGGTCCTCGTCCGTCATGAGCATGGAGCGTTCCTGGTCGCGCGTGAGTCTGACGGCGGCCGTGACAGCACGGGCGAGCCGGTCACGACTCGACCGTTCACGGGTCGTGTAGTCCAGGAGGGCGCGACGGATCCGTTCCTCGTCATTCCTTGCGGCGGCCAGATGCTCCGGCTTGTGGTCCATGGCATAGTTGCCGCGCAGGCCTTCCAATCCGGCACGCCACTTGTCGACCTGGTCGGACAATGCCTTGTCGTCCCGATCATCCTCGTCATCGACGCGGGTGGGTGTCATCAGATCGCATACCGCGTCCAATCCCTCGGACGCGTTCGTGAACCGCCAGGACGGTCCGAAGCCGGGCTCTCCGGCCCAACCACCGTCGCGTTCGAACCAATGCCTGTACTCGTCGCATCGCGCCTGTTCGCGTTTGCGGTCGTCCGCCGTGGACAGGTGGTGCTTGTGGTCCGCGCTGGACGTGTCGGCCGAGGACAGGTATCCCTTGACGCGTTCCAACGACGAGTGGATCAATGATTGCAATGTCGGCGCGTACAGGCCGCCGTTCGGGCTCGCGACGATCATGTCCATGTAGCATTTGAGCGAGTAGACCTCCTGGACCACGTCGTCGTGGCGGATCCAACAGGATGGCAGGGTGCGCGCCCAATCCGTGTAATGCGTGGTGAGGAACCGGCCCATGCGTATGGTGTGCAGCATCATCAGATCGATGTCCATGCGCGTGGGAGAGCCGGTCAGGTCCAACGGGCGGGCCTCGACCATGGTGGCGAGGGAGTTCTGCGGGAGTTTGGCCCACAGGCCGGGACCATGCTCCGGCTCGTTGAGCGGGGCCATGGTGATCTGCGTGAGCAGCTGGTCCAGGTTGCGCGCCATGGAGGACGGCAGGTCCTTGCCGGTCAGCTCCTTGTATTTGCCGTTCACGGCGGCGGTCAACTGTTCGTACGCGTGCTCGCATTGCTCCCTGACGGACAGTTCACCACGCTGCCTGTTCACCATGTCGTCGAACATGGTCCTGACTTCCTCCTGGAAGTCGCGTTCCATGTCGTCGGTCCAGAACGACGGCCGTTCCAAACCGTCCGTCACGCCACCCGGGGTGGACGGCCCATACTCCGGCTCGTCCCGTCCCGTGGAGTCGTCCATGACCGTATCCGGTTCCCCGGGCTTGTCGGCCTCGTCCGGCGGGGTGGATTCCGCCGGCGTGGACGCGGGGGAGACCATCTCGTCGAAGAACTTGTCCACGGCGTCGTCGCTCATGCGGTCGCTCCTTCCGTCTCATGCCATGCCTGGCCCGCGGCGGGACGCAGGTCCTCCAATCCCTCACGCCACCAGTCGCGGTCGTGGAACATGATCATGTGCACCAGGGCGGGCGCCTGGCCCAATGGTTCCACGAGCGCGTAGCCGACGGGCAGGAGGCTCAGTTCCTGCTGGGTGACGGATTCCTCACGTTCGTGGCGAGTGGTCAATCCACCCAACGGTCCCTGTCCCGGATTCCAGGAGGATTCGCGGCGGGTATGGTGGTGCGTGCCGATCTGGCTGATCCACCATTTCAACGTCTCGTCGTCGGACACGCCCTTGAGCATGATCCGATGGCAGTTCTCCCAGACGGTCTGTTCCACGGCCTTGCCGTACCCGTCCTTCTCGTCGGCCATCTGCTGGCGGGACTGTTCCACGATGATCAGCTGGTAGCCGTTGCCGCCGCCCTGGGTGATGGCGTTGCGCAGGCCGGGCCATTTCTCGATGTTCGACAGTTCGTCCAACACGAACCGTGCAGGGGGCTCGATCTTGCCGCGCGAGCCGGAGGCCTTGTCGAACGCGAGGTCCTGGCATGCCTCCTGGAACGTGTCGAGCAGCAGGCTCACGAAGATGCCCGCGTTGCCGGCCACTCCGCCGTCACGGCGTGGCTTGGACAGCACGTACACGGTGTCGCCGCGCAGCACCATGGATTTCGGGTCGATCAGTCGCGGGTCGGAGGGGCTCAGGTTCATGCGGGCCCTCACGTTCGGGTCGGCGAGGATGCTGAACGCGTTCTTCACGCCGAACCATTCGCTGCCTTTCTGCCTTGGGTCCACGTGGGGCAGGGCGTTCAACGTCGCGGCCCAACGGTCCATCTCGCGTTCCGGCGTGTACTTGCGGATCAGGTCGGCGGCCTCCTGCGCGGCCTCCGGCGACAGGCTCCAACGGTAGCAGTCGTTGATGGTGCGGTCCGCGATGGCCGCCGCGTACAGCATGGCCTGCACGTACATGGTGGCGCTCACGCCCCACTCCTGGTTGTTGGAGCCGCTTCCCATGCCGCCGATCGCGACCATGGTCTGCGCGCGGCGCATCGCGACGGCCGGATCGTCGCAACCCTGCAATGGCGTCCAACGCATGTTGTGCCGCGTATCCGGATCGTTCTCCGCGACGCCCTCCGGGTCGAAGATGTGCGTGGTACCCGCGCCACGGCCACCATACGACGCGCCGGTCACCCGATCCTTCACGCCGCATTCACGCAGGTAACGCGTCGCTTTGATGATGTCCCCTCGCGTGGAGGTCGCGAGCACGAAGCCCGGAGCCTCGACCACGGCGGGGATGACGACGCTCACGGTCTTTCCGGAACGGGTCGGGCCCAATACGTAGATGTGCCGTTCGGAACCCAGCCACACCTCCATGTTCCACGAATCGCCCACATACCAGGCGGCATGCCAGGGTCGGGGGCGGATGGCGCCCGGCTTCCGGTCGCGGAAATCCGCCAGCATGCGCGGCAGTACGGACGGGACCACGTCACGGTTGATGGCCCGCGGCCCGTAGCCGGCGGCGATCTGACGCCAGGATGCGATGCCCGGTCGGGTGGAGATCCAGTCGGCGGCGCGTTCCTCGGAATCACGGTACGCGTCCCAGAAGATCCACAGGACCATGACGAGCAGGAACGCGATGGCGAATACGGGCAGGGTGAACAGCGTCCAGGCGAGCATGCTGCCCCTGGCGGCGAGGAACATGACCATCGACATGATCAACGAGAGCACGCATACGAGCGCGCCCGCACGGACCACGAGATGGCTTTCCTCGTCCGAGAGACGTTCCAGCAGGTCCGTGTGCCGGCTCAGCCATACGCCCGGCTTCGATGATTCGAACCGTTTCCACGCGTCCATGACCTTGCGGCGGTTGTCCGCGTTGAGTTCCTCACGGTCGTAGCCGCGGCGTGCCGTGATCCGATGCCCCGTCATGACGCCAGCCCCTCCCGTTCATCCTCCGGATTGTCGGACTGACCTTGCTGAGGGGAGTCGTCCACCTCATCTTGACTGAACGACCGGCGGAACAATTCGCATAGCTTCAGCACGAAGGAGAGCAGATTCAGCACGAGGGCGATGAACAGCACGGCCAGCGTCAGCCGCTGGCCGGCGTCAGAGCACATAAAATCGTTTATGGGATCCATGGAAAACCTCCAGACATGGGAAGGGAATTGAAAAAGGATGGCTAAAAGAAGACGGAAGACCCCGAAGAAGAGGAACTCCACGGGGAGCAGGGAAGCCTCCAGCGTCCCCAAAGCGACGAGCGCCGGCGATACGGCTAGGAGTGTCGGCAGAAGTACGAAGACGGCATGGACAAAACGGTGGAAACGCGCGATTGAGGTGATAAGCCTGCTTGCGGACGTGGCGACGATCGTTGCCATAGTTCTGACGGGCTATCAGATTATCGTCGGCAACTGGCAGTTCGACAGGTCTGGCCCCGATTACTCGTGGTTCATGCTTGACGGGATTGCGCCTAACCCGGCAATTGGAAAAGACGGGATATCCATCCAGACCACGTTCCCCATGGTCATGGCCAATAGCGGCAGGACGGAGGATACCGTCATATCCCTGAGCAGGGATACCAAAGACGCCGAGAACATGACGATATGCATCCCGGAATTCAACGGGAAGGGCGAATACAAGGATGGCTCCGCGGTCCTCAACGACAGGGGTAGTCTCAGCCTCGCGCCGGGGGAGGCCAGGATGCTGTTCGCTGTGTCCCCCCGGACCGAAGTAATCCCGACTGACCGGGCGGACGGGGTTGTCGAACATCGAAACGCCAGCTTCGAGCTTACCGACGACCTGACGGTGTACAGCGCCTCCGGCAGGACGTTCGAGGCGAAAAAGGTGGAACCTGATCAGGAGGTCATCGACCACTACGAGAACCTGCCCGGCTTCGAACGGGCGAAGAAAGCCTGTATGACGCTTGTGGATGGGGAATCCTGACATCATCTTCTCCTTCACGACGCCCTGCGCAAATCGGACGTGTCGAACACGTCCGCCCACATGGGGCCGGCGATGGGCAGTATCATGCGTGGATGCTCGTGTCCGATACGCCAGATGCCATAACCCTGCGCCAAGCGTGGTATCTGTTCGAGTTCGTCCTCGCTCAGATCAGGGATGAGCCGGTTCAGCAGGGGGATGTTCTCGCCACCCTGGCGGTAGATGATCTTCGTCTCCATCAGATTCATCAGCTGTTCGACCTTGCCGCGCAGGCCGGAGCCGGCGGTGAACACTTGGGTCATGTCGGCAACGCCATGCACGATCAGCCAGGTCGCGCAACCCCAATGGCCCGCGGACCGTTGGCGCGTCTGCAACGAGTCGACCAGTTGCGGGTTGCTCAGCAGATCCCACGCCTCCTCGCACACGATGATGCGACGCAGTCCGTCACGCGCCTGCAACAGCCGGTCGATCCACGAGCTGACCGCCGCGGTGTACACGCGTTTCAACGTGGGATCCTGGAACACGGGGCCGGACGTGTCGAACACGATGATCGGGGCGGCCGGATCCAACGTGATCGTGGACTCCTTGTCGAACATGCCGCTCATCGTGCCGTCATCGACCATGGGGGAGAACACGCGGGCCGCCTCGCTGGCCTTCTCGCGCGCGAGATCACGGTAATGTTCGAAACCGTGGATATGCGAGTATATGGAATCCACCCAATCCCAGTCGGACAGTCGTTTGACCGCGGCCTGCAACGTCATCGGACCGATACCGTACGAGGCGATGAGCTGGTCGATCAGGGACAGCATGTCCTTGTCCAACGGGAATGGACGGTCCGGTTCCCTCACCGCCTCCGCCAACGCCATCATGGCGCTTTTCCTGCCGGCCAGGACCTCCTGGCGCAACGCGCGCTTGTCCTCCTCGGATTTGAGGTGGGACATGTCGGGCATGGCGAACGGGTTCAGATAGTTGCCTTTGCCAGGGGAGACGACCTGCCCGCCGGGAATGGCCCGCGCGATGGCCTTCCATTCGCCCTGCCGGTCCGATTGGACGATGATGTTGCGTCCGAACCCGATCTCGCGCACGGCGATCGTCTTCGCGCAATAGCTTTTGCCCTGGCCGCGCAGGCCGCTGAAGAACAGGTCGGGACTGGTGGTCATGTGCGCGTCGTACGTACCCCAGCAGTCGAATTGGAACAGTTCGCGTGAAAGCGCGTCGATGCCGATCGGCGGACCCGGGATCAGCTGCGCGCCGGAACCGGCCACGAAAGTGGTGAGCACTCCCGCCCGTCCCGTGCTGGTCTGATGCCATGGGATCAGGGGACGTTCGTTGAAATCGCGGGTGATCATGTCCAACGGGCTCGCGGAACCCAACGGGAGCATGCCTTCCTCGTCACGCTGCCGCGCCTTGTACAGGCTCTTCGTCTGGCTGACCTGCTTCGACACCATCGAATACAGGCGTCCGCGAGCCGATTCGACCGCGCCGCGGTCGGAACGCGAATACCGGTGTTCCGGCACACGCACCGACCGGCCGGCGCCGTCACGCACGCGCATGAGCCAGTCAAGTTCGGGAATGGACAGTCTGGTCGGCGCGGGAACGAAACCCACCACGCCGACGCCACGCCGCGCGGGACGGCCGAGCCTGTGCCCATCGTCCTCCAACATCGGCACGAACGGATCGGCCCCATCGCCGTCCGGTTCCATGCCATCTGCTTCCGAACCGTCGTATTCGTCTTCATCGTCGACGGACATTCCCACCTCTTTTGAAAAGACGGAAGATGGGCGGGAGGAATCCCGTGGATACGGAACCATCCCACCCATCATGGATGTGAGCCGGTCCGACGTCACACGTTGTATCCGGCATGGGCCATCAGCATGCCCGCCACGACCATCAGCACGAAGCAGACGACGGCGAGCACGATGAACAGGACGGCCTTGCCTTGACGGGTCTTACGGCTCATGGCGAGAACCTTTTCCTTGGTCTTGCGGCCAACGAAGGTGCTTTTCTGTTTGACGGCCATGTACACGAACGCCTCATACAGGCATGAGGCGGCGACGACCATCAGGACCAGGATGCAAAGGGTTGCAGCCATATGGATTCCTCCCTAGTTAGGACATGTCCCGGAATCGGCCGGCCATGCGACCGTACGGTTCCGCACAATCCACATGACACGCGGACGATATCAGACAGGGGGATTCGCAGAACCCTTGCCATTGGACACTCCACCGGCATGGTGGAGCTCTTCCATACGCCGGTCGGCGCGTGCCGCGACGACGCACATGCTCCATGCCATCAGCAGGCCGAGGAGCCAGAAGACGGCGATGATGATGATTACGCCCATCGTGTTCCCTCCTTGCATCGGGGATTCTCGTTCCCTGTGCCGTTCTTTCCACATGTACCCCGTCCGATACCGTTACGGGGGTGATTGTGAGGGCGTGCGGTGCGTGGGGGACGTTTCTTTTTCGTTTCCGAACGTCGTTGGACGGGAGGCATGGGGACCGCAGGGATATGAGGAGCGCAAAGGGAGGAAAAAACGGCCGGAACAGGGTCGGGAAACCCTTATATGGGTTTCCATCGTCCTGTTCCGGCCGTCTGTAGGATGGTATCGGATGTTCGGTTATGTTCGGGATGCGGTCTCGTTGGCTTGATCATGCTGGAAGCCGTCAAGACCTGCGAAGAGGGTCAGACCAGGCCGATGCCTGGATCGTCCGGCCGCGTATCGTCCGGAACATCGGCCGGGTCCGGCAGCTGGAGGCCTTGACCCGTGGACGGATTGTCCAATCCATGAATGGGAGTCATGCCGATCATGTGGCGGGCGGCGGTGGTGTTCCTTTGATGTCTGATGATCGGGAGCCGGCCACGCAGCAGGCCCGTGATCCGGTCGATGAGCATGGGGGAGAGACGCTGGTTGGTGGAAAGCTGTTCGTGGACGATGTCGGGCACGTCGTCCAGAACACCGAGGTCGTACCTGTCCCAATCGTCGATGAGGGACAATTGCCAGTACGCGTTGTCCTCCTCTCCCCATTGGTCGGTCCAGAACGGTTTCGTCCGGTAGTCCCCGTTGTCCATGGCGTCGGGGTCCATGCCGTTCCACAGGCTCGCTCCGCTGTCGTAGATCGGGGCGGGACGGATGGTGAAGGATTCCACGTCCCTGATCAGACCGAAATTGTTGTAATGCCGGTCCGTGTTGCGTAGCAGGAAGTCGAGGAACAGGAAATCATCCGTGGCGTGCATGATCGTTTCACGGTCGACGCCGAGCCGTTGGCAGGCGTCCACCCAGATGTCGCGCCGTTCCCGGTATCCTCCCTTCCGGAAGATCCGCATGATCTGTCCGGCGGGAATGAGCTCCTCCGTATCCGAAAGCATTTCGTCGCATGCCGACACCCTGGCCCCGTTGACCTTGCCCACACGGTATTCGACATGGTCGATGCCAAGCAGGCGGGCCGTTTTCCATGCTATCCGCTCGTTGTCGGGCTCCTGGCCGGACCGTCCCGCCTTGATGAGGGTCCTGACGCCGTCGTCACGGATGATCCACCGTTTGGGCAGGTCTCCGGCGCTGGTCACGTCCGGCGTGTTCACGTCGCCGATATGGGATGAGTCGCCGGTGAACAACGCCTTGCCGAGCCGTTCGTCGAAATCGTTGTGGAAGAAGTTGAGGTCCTCCCAACGTAGCGCGTCCATGCCGGCGGGACGGATCCAGTACTGGTCGGACAGGCTCAATCCCATGGAACGGTCGAGCAGTTCTTTTCCGGAGGGGATGCCCGTGGCCATGAGCAGCGTGCGTAGGCCGTCCCTTGTGGCGGGGATTCCCCGGGACCGCCACCATGCGGTCACCGAATCACTGTCGGGTCGGGGCTGTCCATCCACGTACATGCCGACCGGTACACGGCTCGGATCGAACACGTCACCCACTTCGAGGATGAGACCCGCGTTCGATGAGTACGCGAATTCCAGTACCGGATGGTTCCGGCACATTAGGACACGGTTCATTTCAAATAGCATCGGACCCCGCGATTATGGTGGATGGATTCATTGCTTCCCGTTTCCCATGGTAGCAACGTGGATGTCCTTCGTTCATGTGGACGTTCCAGGGGAAACGGACG
>ULVZ01014250.1_pt1 | contig 25253 bp, 11 predicted proteins | sample 1959901 | NCBI WGS metagenome assembly ULVZ01 (sample SAMEA4835800, study PRJEB28245) | human gut metagenome | biome: gut microbiome; material: fecal sample | place: Denmark | collected 2008 | reverse complement strand
CTTTGCCGGGATTATAGTCATTTTTACATTCTTTGTATTATTAAAGTTACCAAATCCTGTAAGGATAGCTTTTCCTTCACCTACTTCAACATTATTTTGATATGTTACTGTGTAGTCTACTCCTTCAGTTAATAGGCAATTATAGTTTAGTTCATTGTTAATTAATCTTACAGAATAATTCTTAGCCTCTATTGGCTTTCCTGTATATTCATAAGTCCCAAAAATATTATAAGAAACACACGCATAAATGGCTCTTGGTATTATTCTGTATGACATTTCCGCTGTTCCTTTGAAGCCATTTTTCTTAATACCCTTAATTGTGTATGTAGCGTAACCTACATTGACGTCATTTCTAAATGAGATTGTATAATCAACATCTTTTGTTAATTTCTTATTATCATAGTATACATCAATTGTTGGTATTGTTTCTCCACCTGTATAACTATTAGAGTATCTTAAGCTTAAATTACAGTAAATCTTTGTTATGTCCTTGTATGTGTTTTTGTCTAATTTAGTTTTTCCACATGTACTACATTCAAAGTCATCACCTTCAGGTACTTCTTCTTTCCATGTATGTTCCAAACCTCCATCTGCACACTGTTCCCAGACAGGTGTTAGTTCAATGTCTTCTTTTACAACTACGCGTGATTCTTTGTCATAAGTTGTTGTTCCATCAGTCCAGCCTACAAAAATTCTATTAGCTGAATCTGATTTTGGATAGTCCATGTAAACAGTGTCGCCATCTAAAACTTCTGTTGTTTCAATTCCTCTTTCATCCTCGAATGTTACTGTATGACTTTGCTTATCTGTAAAGTTTACAGTAGCATAGTTCATTCTTGTAAGGTTACCATTTGCATCCTTTGCCCATACTGTAACGACGTTCTTTGAATCTTTATTAGTTAATAATTCTGCAGGAATTGTTATTACTACTTCATTGTTCTCAGATTTTACATTATCAATGTATTTTCCGTTAATGTAGTAGTTAAATGAAGTATCAGCCTTGTTATCTGACTTAAACTTCAATGTAACCTTATCTGTATTGGTGCTTACATGAAATGCGTTGTCGCTGTTTGTTACAACTTTGCTTGTTTCATTAATATCACTTCCAGAGTCATTTGCTCCTGAAGTGTTAGCAACTCCGCTTCCATAGTTGCTATTTGTGCCATTATTTTCTGTCATTGAAACAGTTATATCCTTGCTTACAGGTGCACCAAATGATTTCATTGCTGAGGCGTCTGTTCCAAACTGTTCATTAATCCATGTAAGTCTCTTCTTCATCCACTGTTTTAAAGTTGCAAAATCTCCTTCAAAACCTTTTGAATAGAACCACATACTTTCATTATGTGTCGCTGATGTTTTTAATGTGTCATGCCAGCCGTCAAGTAAGCCTCCATCAGCATAAATATTATTTAAGAAATCTCTATTTTTCATATAAAGTTCTCTTGCTTTTATAACAAAGTAAGGATCTTTTACATACTGTGAGAACCATGTTCTATCCTTTGCAGTCCAACGTTCAATTCCCTGTGCTCCGAAAGGTGCAACAGAGCCTGAACTGAAATCATAATCCCAAATAGGACCAAAAGTTAAACCGCCATCTATTTCCTTTGTAACGTATGTACTTCTTCCGCCAAATTCATTTACCTGAATTTCAGAAGCAAACCAAAAAGCTACAAGAGAATCGAAATTACATAACTGTGTATAAGATGTTTTTACACCGTCTATGTCAATACAACCGTCTGTGCTATATGTGGCATTTTCAAAATTCTGCATATATGTCTTAATGCTATTAAAGACAGTTTCGTTTGTTTTAATAAATTCCGGATTTTTAAACATAACACACTGTTTCTTGTCTGTATAAAACAAGGATGCCTCATCAGCATTGTTGTCAATTTCCATTAAGAATCCACCATTAGCGTTTGGAATTTCATAGTAGTCATCGATATTGTATGTAACGTTATTGTATGTAACTGTTTTAGTTGTCATCCAGTTAAGGTCTTCTTCCATTTGTGTTGAAAGTGCCTTTTCTTCCTTACTAGACAAATTATTTTTCTTGGCGATTTTTTCTGCAATTGTTCCTGCAGTGTCTTCCCAGTCATAAGTATCTGCTCTGTCTTTTGATATTTTTACCTGTTCACATAATTGGTAAGTTCCAAGTTTTTTTCCATTAATAACCACCTCAACCCAAACAGTATCCATGGCTGTTACACCAAATGTTTTACCTATCTTTGATGAAAGCGCATTTCTCATCTGAGTTTCATCTATATAATTGGCAAGTAATAACCAATGTTTATTTTTGCCCATTCCAAATAGGCTTGTTTTCTTATCTAATTTTAATTTATATGCTTTTTTGGGGAACCATCTCCATGTAGAATTTCCATGACCTTTTACTTTTGTAACCCCATCATATTCTACTTTTCCGTCTGTTCCATCTGTTCCTGCATCCTGAATTTTTAAATTAGCATCAATGTAGTCTTCCTTAGATGCAATTTCTGCATTGCCTTCTGTGTTAATGTATACAACAGGCAAACCACTTTTTGTCACATCGTAATCGTCTGTTGATGTGTTTCCTGCCAAATTTTCTTTTGTGTCTTCAGTATTTTTTTCAGCTACTGTACTAACATCGGATCCACTCCCATTTTCAGCATAAGCAGTGTCGAAATTGACACTGCTCATACCTAAAATCAAAGTGCAAACTGTTGTACAAGAAATAATTTTCTTAACTATTTTTCTGTACATTATCTGCTCCTATTCTTATTTGTTTTTAATCTTAACAGGTTTTGACCATTTTCCATAAGATGTATTCTTACCAACTTTTCTAAATGCTCTTACTCTTGCATATAAAGTTTTCTTATTCTTAAACTTCTTAGAAGTTACTTTAATTGTTATCGCGTTCTTATTAGCTTTTACAACTTTCTTTGTACAAGTTACTAACGCTTTCTTGTTGTTATTAGCATTTTTCTTTGTTTTGTAAACTCTTACCTGATATCCATTAGCCTTATTAACCTTCTTAACCATTAATGAGATTTTCTTCTTAGAAACTCTCTTAGCTGATTTCTTAGCAACACTTGCCTTACCAAGTTTCTGTGTTGTAACTACAGTTGTTGGCTTCTTAGTTGTTGGTTTCTGTGTTGTAACTACAGTTGTTGGTTTCTGTGTTGTAACTTCAGTTGTTGGCTTCTGTGTTGTTGGTTTCTGTGTTGTAGTTGCCGGTGTAGTCGGCTTTTCTGTTGTTGTATCAGTTGTAGTTTCAGGCTCTTTTACCATGTAGCCGTTTTCATCAAACTTGTACTTCTTGCCCTTAATTTCTACTTCACCTGTTACATAATTATCACCCCAGTAATATCTTGTACCCTTAACATTTCCATCTGAATCAAGTTCATCTTCAAAAGCACCTACTGTAAGCTTACCGTCTTTAGCAAATGTGTAAGTTCTCTTTGTATTCTTACCTCTTGTTGTGATAATCCACTGACCGCCTGATAACATACGACCCATTTCTTTACCGCTGTTTTGGAAGTAATAGAGATTTCCGTCAATTTCCTGCCACATTAATGCATAGCTACCGCCTGCTGTGTAGTATCTTGTAATAGTAACATCTTTGCCTTTCTTATCCTTAACAACTTCTTCAACAAATGAGCCTCTTACAAACTTACCATTTTCATCAAAAGTATATTCTTTTCCGTCAATTGTATTCTTGCCTGTAACTGCTACTCCGTCTTCTCCTACATAGTAGTTGTCATTGTCATTTGTTTCCCATCTGTTCTTATCAAGATTTCCATTTGCAAAGAACATTGGAAGGCCATTGTCCTTATTAGTTGCAATACCTGTGTAACCGTCAACTTTTCTTGAGCCATCACACTTCTTACATATTAAATGTCCATCTCCCTGATATACATAATCATGGATTCCATTTGCACATTCGCCTTTTGACTTTGTATATGTGTCTAATAAATTTCCATCCTGATCATATACATCAACTTTAAATTCTGATGCATTTGCATCAACTGAGAAATAAATTCCGTCGTAGTCTGTGTTTCCAAATTTAGCGAAATCATAACCTCTTACATTTGTTGCAGGGTATGATTTTTCACCTGTTGAACCACATACATAATATACTGTTCCGTTTTCTGTGTCTCTTGTGCCTGCCTTTAATGGATTTGTTCTTGCATAAGCATGATCATGTCCTGAGAACATAAAATCAATACCTGCTTGGTCACATGCTTCTGAAATATACTTATGTACGTTTTCGCAGTCATGTGTTGTTTCATTTGTTCCATAAGGTGGCTGATGTGACACAACAACTTTCCATTTTTCATTGCTCTTTGCTGCATCTTCAACTAACCATTTTGCATCTTCAATTGTCTGGTTCTTTGAAGCTGTGTATCCAATAACTGCAACGTATACATTTCCATAAGTTACTGAGTAGTGATGTTCACTTTCAATATTGAACATATTCTTTGCAATTGTTGAATCAGGATCACCTGCTAATTCGTGGTTTCCTGTTACATGAATCATATCAACACCCTTAAATACATCACCGTCAAAGGCTGTTAAAATATTATCCCAGTAATTGTACTTTGTAGGATCATCTACAAAGTCACCTGTCTGAACACCAAAATCATAATGTTCTTTTGAAATCATATCTGTAATCTTAGAAATAATTGTTGTATCTTCTGCCTGTGTATCACCAACTAAGAAGAACTTAGTATCTTCATTCTTGTAAGCAGTTGTAAACTCATATTCCTTAGACCATAAATCTCCGTCTCCAACTTTGTATACGTAAGTTGTATCAGCATCTAAATTGCTAATTTCTGCTGAGTTAGCATAGATAATTCTATTTTCTTTTACATCTGAATATCCAGAAAGAGATGTAAGTTTGCACTTGCCTTCAACCTTCTTGAATGCAGCGTCTCCATCTTTTTCATAATCACTCTTCTTTGCGTATAAAACAACAGGTGTGTCTTCACTTACGCCCGGTTTTGAAACCCAAGTGATATTCTTCATAGATGTTGAATCTTTGACAGCATTAACCTTAACAAATGTTGGTGTACCATCTTCATTACCGGCTGTAGCGTATGTCTGTGCCTTTGTAATAAATGAACGATGTCCATTGTCATCCTGAGCATAAACTGAAATTGCCTGTGCTTCCTGAAACTTAGATGTTGTAATATTTCCTCTTAAATCTGTCTTTCCAAGAAGTTCACCATCCTCCTTATAAACAGATACACCTTTCACTCTCTTGCCTGTCTTGCTGTCTTTAACTGACATTGTAATGTCCATTCCTTCAATTAAGTCACTGAAAGAAATTGTGTAGTAATCTCCAATATCTGTATATTCTGTATCCTGAACAAATGTATATGTTTCTTCACCGTCACCTGCTGCAATCTTATATGTTGCGCTAGGAATTGAATATGAGAATTTGCTTCCAGCGCTTACATCTAATGGAATCTTTACAGATAATGTTGCAATCTTATTTGAGTCTTCGTTTGCTGTATCTGCATAGGTTGCAATCTGATTACTTGTTTCACTTGCTTTTTTCTTAGCATAGATTGTTACCTGATTGTTTGCTTTGTTATATTCAGGTTCTTTTGCCTGTTCAAAGCCTTCAGCATAACTTACTGAATAATCAGAATAACCTTTTGCTAATTTAACTGTTGCTGTTAATTCATTAACTTTACTTGCATCACTTGCTGTAAAGTCGATGTTCGCCTCGTCACCAATATTTGCTTCTCCCTGTGAAGTAGCATTAATTGTAACTGTATTGTCATCTTTATTTTTCACTTCAAAAGTCTTTGTCTTTGACGCTTCGTTACCGAACTTATCTCTGACAGAGAATTTGATAGTATGCTTTCCGTTTGCAAGTTTCTGGTTATTTAATGAGATTTCATCCTTACTTTCGTCAGTATGCATACTACCGCCATTTGTAAGATTAACACCATCTAACCATACGTTTGCTGTTGTAAAATCTACACCTGATGTGTATTTGTTTTGTAAGTCTGATGCTCTTGCTGTGAATGTTACATTGTTTGTGTCAAGCACTGCATCATCATTTAATTCAGTTCCGTTGGCTGAAATTGTATCAATACTTGGGTTGTCTGTATCATCAGTATTTGCTCCATATACGAACTGAATGTTGTCAATATAGATTGCTCCCTTACGGTCACTTGGCTGAACTTCGTTTCCATCCTTGTCATATTTACCCATACCTGTTCCGTTTACGAACATAAGTCTAATCATGTTGTTTCCAAGGAATTTGTATGGTGCCTGATAATCCTTTAAACTGGCTTCTACATATTTCCAACCTGTCCAATCGAAACCACCAAGTTTATGTTCATCCAAATTTGCTTCTTCTGTAAAGTTCAAGTTAAGAACTGTTCCGTTAGCATCATATAGCTGAATTCTCAACCAGAAGTTTGGTATTCCTTCCGGTGCATATACATACATACCAATTCCTGTTGGTGTTCCAGGTATGTCTCCTGATGGATTTTCAAGACCTACGCATGCACCTTCTGTAACAGCTCCACACTGTGAGAAGTCATAGTTTAATTTAAGCGAATGATTACCAAATCTTACAGGCTCACCACTTGCAATATCAACAACTTCTGTAGACTCGTTACCACCTCTGCCATAATTCATTGTCTTAAATCCGGCATTTGGTTCTGTCTTGTCTGCTGCTGTTGAATACCAGTCTGCTGCAGGAATTACTGTTCCATCTTCCATTGTATGGTCTTCAAAGTCATATACAACTGTTGGCTGTAATCCTACAACAACATTAATTGTTGCCTGGATGTCGCTATCTTTGTACTTACATCTGATAGTTCCATATAAAGTATTTCCGTCTGATGATGTAAATTTATTATCCTTAAATGTACCAATTGATAAATCACTAGGCTGTTTGTTAGCATCTGTTACATTTTCAGTTGTCCAAATAAAATCACCATCTACATAATTAACCTGTCTGTTATTCCACTTAACAGTTAAACCTAAATCTGTTTCTTCTTCAAAACCAAGGTTTACTTCATCATTTACGAATGTAATGCTGTCAGGTTTTCTTACTTCAATTGTTGTGCTACCAACAACTTTATCTCCTGACTTTAACTGTACTTCTACAGTTCCTTCTGTTCCATTAGAAACAAATTGACCTGTTGTTCCATCAATTGTGCCAAAGCTATCATCTTTTAATACAAAAGTTGCATCTTTAGGTAAATCTGCCTTGCTACCTGCACTGTCAACACCTTTTGCTTCAAACTGTACAGTTGAACCTGGTGTATATACTTCCTCTAAAGGTGAGATTGTTGCATGATCAAATTCACCATTTGCCTTTGCATCTGAATAAATGAATAATGATGAAGAAACTTTTCTTTCTGTTCCATCAGATGGGCTATTCTTTACTTCTAATGAATCTGTTCCTTCTGTTCTTGATGCAAATGTTGCTGAACCACCACCATCTAAATATAATGCTTCAACACACCCCATAGCTTCCATTTGTTTTGCAGTTTCATAAATTGGCTGTCCACATGACTTTGGTGCCTGTCTACCATCCGCTTCATATATGATAACTGAACCGTCTGCCTTAATACCTACTGCACATCTTGGCATTGCATAAGGATCCGCTGCTAATTCTTCTAAAGCTTTTCCATCTTTTACAAGAAAGAATGGTGAACCGATAGCTTCAACTACATCATCTAAAGGTTCATATGCTTCTCTACAATCAGCTGTTCCATCTTTCATTATTGCAAAGTATGGATAACCATTCTGAGTCTGAACAATATCTCCACCCATAACTAATGAACCCCATGGCTGACCTGTTCCCATATCAAAATAGTCACCATTAATTGCTGCTACGATTGTTTTTCCTGTTGCTTTTTCTGCTGCTTTTGCCTGATCTCGAACTGTCTGCATGCCCCATTTACCAGTCTTATCATAGTTCTTATAACCAGCCATCATTCCAATACTAGATGTTTTCAAATCTACTTCTGCCATATAGGCCTGAACCTGATTATTTCCATCCTTATCTACTGTTGTAATGTGTTTCTCCTTAATACCAGGTGCTATACTGTATTCTTTTACAGATGTTAGCACTCTGTCTTCCGGTACTTTAACACTTGCACCGTAAACAGTTATACTGCTTACTACCATTGCTGTTGCAAGTACCACAGATAAAAATTTCTTACCTGCTTTTTTTAACATGTGTTTTCCCTCCTCTTTGTTAAATGTTTTCATTTGTCATTTTCGTATTTTTAGCCCATTTTTATACATTTTTTGGCAAATGATACTTTACGATTATAGCATTGATTCCTATTAATTAATAGGGGCAATTTGTAAAAAAAGAGGATAGCATTACTACTATCCTCTTAAAAATGTTTTTATTAATTTAACTACTTTTTAACTTTAATCTTAACTGGCTTAGACCACTTCTAAGCTCCAACCACATTAGCCTTAAGTTTTCCGTCATTTAATCTTTCCTGTACTCCTTCAGCTACTTCCGGGAATAAACTTGTATTCTTGCTTAATGCAACTTTAACAATGGCGACTTTTAAGCAATTTTTCATTCCAATTAATTTATGTATGTAATCCCTTTTTATAAATTAATTAAGCATAAGTTTTGGAGTTCTGTCTACTCTGTATATCCCCCAGTTCTTTTCAGCTTCATTTGGTCTGTTGCCACCCTTCCATGGTTCGTCAAAAGCTTCAAACATATAGGCAATTATCTGTTCCCTATCTGTCCAGTTCCAAAACGCATCATAGTATTTCTTCTGGTTCTCCTCGTTTGCCTGACCTTCTTTCATCTGCTTAAAATCAGCGCAATCTGTAGCCCAGCCTACTTCTGAAAATAACACAAATTTGTCAGGATACATTTCCTTGATTTTATTGTACCAGGTTTTATTTACTTCCAAAGCTTCCTCCACGGTGTTTCCGTACCATAATGGGTATGAATGAACGCTAATAATATCAAGATGTTTAGCAAGTTCTTCAAGTTCCACCCACTCGAAAGCACCTTCGTTAAAAGTTACAGGCTTGCCTGTTCCTTCTCTTAATCTGTCTGCAAATTCAATTAAACGTTCTACAGGCACATTGTTAGCACCCCATTTTGGTGTATTTTCGTTTCCAACTGAAACAGCGTTAATAACATCAGAGTAGTTATTAGCAATTTCAATTAATTTTTCAATGTTATTATCATTTCTTTTTGCTCTATTAACAAGTTCCTCATCTGTGTAAGTTTCTTTTAACCATGGACAACCTGGATTATTTACCTCTGATATTAAATCTGGTCCTAACATTACCTGCATATCAAGACCTAAGTCGCGGATTACCTGGCATGTCATTTCTGCATAGCTAATTGGATCGTACATTCTAATATACTTAAATCCCATTTCATCTAAAATTTTTAAATCCTCAACAATCTGGTCGTATGTTGGATATGTACAGGTTTTTGGACTTTGTCCTTCTCTATATCCTGAATAGCAAATTGCTCTGCCCCAATCAAACATTTATTTTCTCCTTCTGTATCAATACATTTCTAATATCCTTGCAATTCTTAGGTAATTGTATATTTCCGGCTGTGAAAAACATTATTATAAGAAAGTGCTGTGGAGCCGTTGGTTCACAAAGGCAGCGTAGTCGGCTTTGTAGAACCACTACGAGCGGAACGCAGCGGGAGCGTGCTTTCGTTAATATGTTTTTCACTGCCGAAAGTATTAAATTCATTAGCCTAAAATTGCTGTGATTTGGCTCTTGTGGCCAAGTTTGTCTACATCTTCTTTTGCAATTGTGTCTGTGTTTCCGTATAAATCACCGTCAATGTAGATTTCTTTTACTGTGTATTCTCCTGCTTCTAAACCAAATGGATTCTGGTATGTTACTGTAATGTTTGCACCTCTGAACATACATGTGGCACTTGCCATTCCCTTTGAGAACTGTTCAGCTAAAAGCTTTGGAGCAAGTTTCAAGGCACCAAGTTCACCTTTAATTCCGTACATTTCATTTAATACTGTAAGAAGTAACCAGCTTGCTGCACCTGTTAAGTAATGGTACATTCCCTGTCCTCTCTGATTTACATATTCAGGCACACCAGGATAAATGTTACTCTTGTGGTAATCTGCGCAATGCTTGTACAATGTGTTGATTACTTTGTAACCTTCTTTTGCAAAACCTCTGCTATATAATGCATTTGCATACATAACAGCCATGTGTGAGAATACTGCACCGTTTTCTTTGTGACCAAAAGCAAATCCAAATAATCTACCCATATCTGTTTTTACTTCCTTGAAATCAGTGTTAAGTCTGTAACCGCCAATTGCTTCATCGTAAAGATATTTGTCAGCAGCTTTTGCGATTTCTGCTACCTGTTCGTCTGTGGCAACACCTGACATTACTGTAAATACCTGACCTGTAAGCATCATTCTTACTCCACTTTCAAAATCACCTTCTACAGCTTTTCCGCTGTTGTCATAGTAACCGTTAAACCATGAATTTCCTTCCTTGTCAGAAGTCCATTCTGTGTTTCTAATGTGGTCTGTAATCCAGTTTGACATTTCTGTTAATTTATCGGCTAACCAGTCGCACTTAACTTCTGTTTTTTCTCCTGAAATAATGTGACCAACTTCATCACAGTATTTTTCAAGTAAAGCATTCTTTTCGCCAATGCTGTCATAAATGCTGCTATCTGCTTCTAAAAGCATCAAAATTTCTTTTGCTATGCTTACTGTATCTTTTCCTGTTTTGTCACTGTAATCCTTAATATCCTGAGCAAGATTCTTCAAGTTACCGCCGTAAAGAGCTGTAAAAGCAACGCTTTCTCCACGCTCTTCTGCCATGTCAAGACCGTCGTTCCAGTCTGCTCCGCGAAGTCTTATATGATTATGCTCGCCAACATCGTAGAATGATGTTAAATGCTGAATAAGTAAATGTTCTAAAACAGTTCCTTCGTATGGAAGTGCGTCTTCTGTCATCTGCTTATTTCCTCTTGTGTCATTCCAACGGTCATCACGTTTTTCACCACGACAAATCTGTGCGTCTTTGAAATATGTGTTGGCTTCTGTAAGGAATTCAATATCTCCTGTCTGCTGCATATATAATCTTGTTGTAAGATATGGCCAGGCACCATGGTCCATCCAAACTCTTACAATGTTGTTTCTGTCTGCTATGAACTCACCCTGTTTTGAACCGATGATAGTTGCATTTGTACCGTCAAATCTTACACCGCCAAAGTTGTCTATTAACATTTCTCTAACTTTTTCTGGTTCCATAATAAGAAGTGCAAGGCAATCCTGCCATAAATCTCTCCAACCTCTACCACCTTTTCCGTAATCATGGTGTGGTAAAAATGAGCAACCGTAAATTCTTCTAAGCATTGGCTGGAAATTAACCCAGTGCATCCAGTTATCGAAATCTGAATCAGCAGAATTATAACTTACGTTGATTTTTTCCTGCCAGAATTCTTTTGTTTCTTCTAAATATTTGTCAAAATGCTTCTTTATTAAGTATTTCTTGCTTAATTCTGTGATTTCTGCTTCTGATTCACCATAGCCTAAAGCTACAATATAAGTTCTTGTTTCGCCCGGCTCTAATGTACAGTCAGCAAATCTTATTGCAGCCACTGTTTCGTATCCATCTACTTCTTCGCCTGCCTTATATGGTAATGGCTGATTTTTTACAACGTAATATGGATTTTCGAAGTTTCCTCCACGCCCGATAAACTCTTCTGTTACAGGGCAAAAACTTACAGGTGAAACCATTTCTCCGTTAACTTCTTCTTTTGCTAATGCGCCATAGAAAATCTTGTTTTTGTTGTGTCCTCTTTCATCAAATGTAAGAGTTGGATAAATCATTATTCCGTTTTTTACTGTAAAAGTTCTATGAAGCAATGATGTTACGTGTCTGTGATCTCTGATGTTTGACGCCGAACGGGCATACATTGGTATTGCAACTGTTGATGTAATTGTCTGTGCCTTATCAGATGTGTTTGTAATTTCAAACTTTGTAAGTTCTACTTTTTCTTCTGTTTCAGGTACAAAACTTGTCATTACAGCTTTTAAGCCCATTTCCTGTGACTGTCTTTCTACCTGATGCCACATAATACCTGCTGTAAGTTTTACGTCTTCCTTGTCATCCTCAAAAAGTTTTGCCTGCTGTTTGCTTGAACGGCCTGTTACAGACCAAGCTCCCTTTCCTTCAACATAAACCCAGAAGTTTCTTGAAGACTTGTTGTTGTGTAAGTTTTCGCTACTTACCGGTTCAAGTAAAAATGTGTTTTGGTCAAGCTTAATGTCGCCTCCTAAATCCGGTGTGATTGCACTCATCATACCTGCTTCGTTAGCAAGTGGGAAGTACATGTAACTTGTTAAATCAGGATCATCTAATGTAAATGTTCCTTTTTTGTCCAAATACTTTAAATCGCTCATAAAATCTAATCCTTTCTCCTTTTTATTTTAAATTGATTTTGTTCAATAGTTTTCAAATAGTTGTTTGAAACTGCATTTTTGCAGGTTGTTGTCTTTACTCTGTATTTTGCAGATTGTCTTTTTTGCTTATTATTTTTAGAAAATTTTCTTTTTATATTTTATATTATATTTTTAGTTTTTGGAAAAACTATAATTATTACATATTTATTTTATATACCTTTATTTGCTCTTAAATATAATTAACAGGAACTTGTATTAGGTCATCTAAAAGATATAATTTCAATTCTTTTATTTACTTTCTTTTATAATCTTTCCAAAAATTAAAACGTTTCAAGTTTTTATAAATAAAAAATGCTGTGAACCTTATAGAGTTTATATCTTTTTCAAATGTGTGTTGGATGAGAACCCTAAAGATTCTCATCCCCACCATTTGCTCTATAAAAATTTATAGCATTTTAAATGATTTATTCAAAGTAAACATTTATAGCATTAATCTTGCCATCACGAACAGCTTCTGCCATTTCGCCAACAATCTTACCTTCTGTTGCTACTGTTTCACCGTTGATTTCAACCATTGAAACCTTAGCAGCATCAGCGCCATAAGTGTTCTTTCCTGTATTATTAATGTATGTTACGTCACATGTTGAAAGAAGTCTGAATGTAACTTTTCCTTCATCAAATAACCAGTTTGCAAGCTTTGGATCAAAATTAAGTGCAAGCTTACCATCTTCATAAGTAAATACCTTGCCACCCATCATCATCTGAATCCACATAGAAATCATTTCTGTTGTTGAACCTGAAAGTCTTGCAACAAATCCTCTACCATGAACATCTTCATTTGGATTTACGCTTGATGCAATAAATGATGAATTTTCAAGTGTACTTCTACCATACATATTTGGATCTAAGAATGGGATAAGTGCTCCCTTAATTGTTTCATAATATTCATCATATAGACCTGCTTTAATCATAGCTAAGAGATATTTGTATTCCATGTGTAAGAATACGTTTTCTCTTTCCTGCCATCCTGGAGTAAATGCACGACAACGTCCATTTTCCATTGAACATTCTTCAATTGATGCTGAAGTCTTGTACATAGCAAGTTTCTCATCATAAAGACCTGTGTTCTTAACTTTGTTGTACATGTCTCTTGCTGTATCTACATCTTCGTAACCCATCATACGGGCAGGTCCTTCAAGGAAGTATGGTAAAGCAACTGCCTTAAATTCTTTAACCTTTGCCTTCTGAAGTCCATAATGACTAATTACAGGTTCTCCATTTTCGTCTACAACAGGTTCAAAGTCAACTGCTTCATGTGTAATGTATGTTGGAACAAGTCCGTTACCCATTTCAACAGCCTTTGCAATACCTTTTTCAATCTTAGCTTCGAATGCCTTGAATACTTCTACAATGTGAGCTTTTGATACAACTGTTTCTTCACCGCTTAAGTAAAGTTTAATTGTTTCTCTGTAAGCTTCTCTGATTGTTGCAACCTTATCCCAATACTGGAAGTCATTAATTGTTCCGTTGTTGTATTCGTCAAGTGCTGCCTTAACATCATCTAAGTATTTTGCAATTTCAGCAGGCATTGTAACTTCGCCTTCTCCATCAAAGTTGTTAATGATAAAGTTTACTAATCTCTTTAATTCAAATGTTTCAGGTGTACCTGAACCGAATAATCCAGGAAGACCGTTCATGGCATCATTCCAGCCCGGCTTTCCACCTTCCATTTCAACACCGATTCCGTCAACGTCAAGCTGAGCGAATTTGCTAAGTGCTAAAATAACCATCTTAACAGCTAAAGATGTTTCATAAATCTTTTCGTCTTTTGTCTTTAACCAGTTAGTTGCCCACTTGTTAAATCCAGGACGTGCAAGTTTTTCTTCATCTTCAACTTCCATACCGTACTGACGTACGTCACCTTTTTTATTAATAACATACTTTTCATCTCTTGGTACAACGTATGCAACGCTGTCATAGAACTTGTATGTTTTGTCTTCGAATAATAATTCGTTAATCTTATCAGGGAATACACTTAAGTAGTTATCTACTAAATCCATGTTGTAATCCCAGTGATCGCTCCAGTAACCTTCACCAAATCCGGCTTCAATGTTCTGGTCACAATCATTTAAGATTTCTGCAATGAAATCACCATCATCAATTTTTACTTTTAAACCAAGTTTTGCAATTGTGTTTGAAATCTGACCAGGTGTAAACTTACCTGCAACAATTTTTTCAATGGCTGTTGCATCTCCGTCAATGTTTTCTTTTACATAAGCATTAACTTCGTCTTCTTTTCCTTCAATTACGTTAAATAAACTTGGACGTACTTCTAATGGGTTGTAACCATCAGCCTGTACTAAACTGAAGAAAGTTTTAACGTTGAATTCTCCAACATCTTTATTGAAGAATACATCATTTCTTCTATTCTGAGAAACATCTCTGAAGTTTCCGTTACCCTGTGAATAATATTCAGCAGCAATAGAGAAGAAGTTGTAATCTCTTTCCGGATCTCCATGTTTTCTACTAAATAAATGAATTATAGACTTATTACCATCTTTGTTAAGAACATATGGATAACCACCTCTTAAGAAGTTGTCTAAGTAACACTGTTCAATGTACTGGTCAAATTTTCCGGCAGATGTATGTGTCTTAATGTCAGATGTGAAGCTATCTGCTAATTCTTCTGCTTCTACAAACTTGTCTGCAATATAGCCAGGCTTTGTAAATGTAGAAACCTTTGAATTAATCTGTTCTTCTGAACCTGCAAATCCCATCATTGTATCAAATGTGATTGCTTCGTTTGCAGCTACTGTTTCATGGAATGCTGTAAATCCGCAAGGAACTTTGTTTGCGAAACACTGTTCTTTTGCTTTTACGTTATCAATTCCACCTTCGATAAATCTTACAGGTGTCATTAATGAAAGATCATATCCGAATACTGTATCCACATCGTAGATTACATCCTGTAATTCTCCATCTTTAATTGTAAGATAGTAGTAACCGCCTTCAACATCTGAAACTTCTGCTGAATCCTTTGTTGATGCTCTAAGTGTGTAGTATGGAACCTTGTTATCAATGTTCTTAATGTATGCCCAACTCTTAAATAAGTTTGACATTTCCTTGAATTCACCATTTGAGATTCCGTATGTAATAATCTTTGGAAGTCCGTCAATAACTTCAATATCTTTTGCAGAATCAGAAATGTTCTTCACTGAAACCTGTCTAACTAATGCTCCAATACTTTCGTTTGGAAGAATGAAGTAATTAACCGTTACTTCAATACCGTATTTTTCATTTGTTTCAATAATCTTAAAACTATTTTTATTCATTCTAATCTGACGTTTTGCTTCTTTTTCATATTTGAAAAATGGTTCATAATATTCGCCGTCAATTTTTAAGAATGTTCTAAAACCCTTTACTGTTGTGTTTTCAAAAGCTGTATTAGCTGAATTAAATTCCATAATGGCATTGCCCTTGTTATCAATACCAAAACTGTTCATTCCCTGTCCTCTGTTTGTGTAGAACGTCCACATTGGAATACCCTTTACACCTGCAAGACCAGGTAAAAAGCTTGAAAAAGCTGGCAATCTGTCATAATCATCTATAACAAATGTCTTACCTTCAAGTCTATAATTCTCCATAATAATCTCCTTTTTATTTGCGTTTTCCGCATGAACTTCTGTAAACCATCTTTGGTGAAAGTTTTGTAACTGTACCGCTCTTGTCACCATCATCGTTTAATAATCTGAATAATTCATTTGCGCTTGCACTACCCATTTCTGTAATTGGGCTGTGTACTGTTGTAAGTGGAACGCCATAATATCCACTAATTGTGCTGTCATCGTATCCTATTACGCTTACCTGTTCAGGAACCTTAATTCCCACATCCTGTAGCGCTTTTATGCAACCCCAAGCCATTTCGTCATTGGCACAAAACATTGCATCAGGAATCTTTATTCCACTTGATAGCATAGAGCGCATCTCGCTGTATGCCAGGCTCTCTTCGTAGTAACCTCTTAAAACAATGTCTTCATCAATTGGGAGATTATGCTTCTGCATAATTTCAACATATCCCTGATAACGATGCCTGTCATCTCCCGTATCATTTCCGTGCATGTAACCGACTCTCTTATGTCCTAATTTTAATAAGTAATCAATTGCCATTGATGCGCCTAATTTGTCATCAACTAAAACACCTGAAATGTTCTTACCTTTACTATCTCTGTCAATAAATACCATAGGGATATTTACTGTTGCAATTCTTTTTACATAATCACCTGTTAAGTCTTCATGGTAAATAATTGCGCCTGCAACACCTGATGCAATAATCATTCTGTATATTTCATCTGGTGAGTTGTCATTACTTATATAAATATTTAACATGTAATTATTTAATTTACACTGTAAATGAATTGCCTGTGTTAATACCTTATAGAAATCACCTTGTAAACTTGTTAAAAAGAGGCCTATTGTATTTTTTCTATTAGACTTTAATAACTTTGCATTCATATTTGGTATGTAATGAAGTTTTTCTACTGCATCCAATACTTTTTGTTTTGTCTCTTCACTAACGATATCTGCGTTATTAAACACATTTGAAACTGTTGATATTGCCACTCCCGCTTCTCTGGCAACGTCTTTTATTGTAACCATACAATAATCCTCCTAATCTACTTGGAAAGTTTCGCAACAAGGGAGGCTTAAAGCCTCCTTGTTACTTTATTTTTACTGATATACTCTTACATAATCAACGTACATATAATCCTGATATATTTCATTTGTATTACCATCTGAGTATTTCTTTTCACCTATCTTAGTCCAATAATCTGTTCCTACATCACCACCAAGGACACCACCAATAGCACAGTTAATAATTAAATAGCATGGCTTATTAAATGGCCAAATACTACTGTTAGCCCAAGCATTTCCTGATGCTACATATTTTGTTGGGTTATACGACCATGTTACCTTACCATCAATTGTAAATGTAACTTCCTGTGCATTCCAGATAATTCCGTATGTATGATATGCACTTGTAGCTGTTGGAACTTTTGTGTCTGTGTGTTTATTTCCTGAACTTGTTGACATACCATTGAACTTTGCGCAATGAATTGACTGTGGAATCAATGTTTTTTCCTTTTGCATAGTTGTTTCTAAGACATCAATTTCTCCACAATTTGGCCATGTGCCATTTCCTAACATCCAGCATGCTGCCCATGTTCCCTGGCCTTTTGGTAACTTAGCTCTAAATTCAACTTTACCATAAGTTAAATTATACATTCCTTTTGTCCAAAGTTTTGTTGAATAAGCCTGCAAATCTGGTTTTTGACCCTGAATTGTTTTCTTTCTAGGATTCCATTCAATCTGTGGCTTAATAATAAGATTTCCATCTTTAACCTCCGAATACTGTGGCTGATAGTTCTGTAATTCATTATTACCATAGCCACCTGCACCAGTTGCGCCTTCTGTAGTCCATTTTGTTGAATCAATTGTTGTTCCACTAAATTCATCATTCCAAACCATTTTTCGTACCTTGTCTGATACTACGTTTGAGAACTTTGAACATACATAAGTCTTACCACTTACTTTTGCAATAGGTTTAATCTTGAAGTAGTAAGTTGAACCTGCTGTTAAACCATTAACTGTTGTTCTTGTAACTTTTCCAACTGTTGTTACTTTAAAGCCCCTGTTTGCATTTGTTGAATAGTAAATCTGGTAGCCTGTTGCACCGCTTACACCAGTCCACTCTAATGAAATACCATTATTTGCTGTGTTCTTTGCGTAATCAATTGATGTTGCGCCAGGTGTAACCTTAACAGTTACTTTCTTCTTGCTTTTCTTTACTTTTACTGTAATTTTGCAAGTACCAGGCTTTTTAGCCTTGATTTTTCCTTTTTTTGAAACTGTAGCAATTTTCTTATTGCTTGATGTAAACTTAGCACCTTTTTGTTTAACTTTAATTTTGCTGCTGTTTCCTGCGATTAAAGTAACTGTCTTCTTAGACTTGATTGTTACTTTTGCCTGTGCTGTTGTTGGATTTCCTACATAAACTGTAGTAACAACCATAGCCATTGCTAATGCAACAGATATGATTTTCTTTAACATCTTATTCATATTTTGCCCTCTCACTTTCATCTGTTAGAACAGATGCTTTACGCACCTGTTCTAAAATGTTTTATTCACCTGTGATACCTGTATTTTCGATACCTTCAATGAACTGTCTCTGTACGCATGCGTACAATACTAACAATGGTGCAATTGCTATAAGTGTAGCTGCCATCTTGATGGCTTCGTTTAACTCACTTACGGCATTTGAAGTTGAACCGTTATCAAATAATGATAATCTTCCCGGTAATAACTCTAAAGCATCACCTGTCAGTATGTTAGTTGTATATGTTTCATTCCAGTTAAATACGAATGAGAATAAGAATACAACTAAGATTGTTGAAATTGATAATCTAATTGCTACATGATAGAAAACTTTTAATGAACCGGCACCATCGATCATTGCCGCTTCATCAAGTGACTTTGGTATCATGTTAAAGAAATTGTAGAATATCAATACCAACATTGTTGAGTATGTTCCCTGTCCTAATAATGCTAATAAGAACTGTGGAACAACTGTGTTAATTAATTTAAATCCTAAAATGCTTTCAGCAGTGCTGAACATCATAATTCTTGGTACTGTTAAAAGTGGTACAGGAAGAATGAATGCAATAATTAACATTACAAACCAGAAGTTTCTTCCTCTAAATGTGTATCTTGATAATGCGAAACCTGTTGTTGCTGATACAAATGTCTGAGCAATAGCAAGTAATGCTGAGTACCAAATTGAGTTTAAAATTGATGTTGGAATATCAAGTGTTCCAATAGCATTTTTAAAGTTATCTAATGTTGCATGTTTTGCAATCCATGTAATTGATGGATCAATTAAGTCCTTTGTTGTCATAATTGATTTGGAAATCATTTCAAAGATTGGCTCTAAGAAAATGAATCCAATACAAATTAATACAAAGTAAATTGCAAATTTTGAAATAATGTTTACAGCTTTTAATCTCTTTAATTTGGCAAAGTTGATTTTCTTAACTGATGACAAATCAATCTTCTTTGCACTGTTATTTTTATTTGCCATATAACTTTGCCTCCTTTGCCTGATGTCTCTTCTGAGAATTTAATCTTCTCTTCTGCTGTTTTTCCAGCTTCTTTAATTTCTTTTCCTGCTTCTGTCTTGCCTTGATATCTTTTGGTTTCTTATCTCTAAATAGTAAGAACACAAATCCAACAAGTAAGAGTACCACTAACGCGTATATCCATGCGTAAGTTGCGGCATATCCAAGACCTGAACCTGTTTCACCTGTCTTTTCCTGAATTAACTCATATAATGGGTTAATTGAGCTGAACATACCAAGCTGTATTACTGTGAAGACTGTAATAATAAGTCCAATCTGTTTTAACATTGGAATTGTTATCTTCCACATAATCTGCCAAGCATTGGCTGAGTCAATCTTTGCTGCTTCGTAAACACTTGGGTTGATTTTCTGTAAACCATTGATAAATAATACAATTGGAATACCTGTAAACCAAAGTATAATTGATAACTGATCAAATACACCTGCTAGGGCATTTCCAAGTGCCGGTGAATAGCTGTCTATAATCTGCATAATAAATATATTTAAATATGCATTGGTTGTTTCTGGCGCCGTGGCTGATGCAGTAGCCTGAGCTGCTGCCTGTCCTGCGGCCCCCTGCACTTCCATAATCTGTGTCATAACCGGACCAGACATGATAATAACAGGTAAGAAATAAATTGTTCTTAAAACACCCTTACCTACTTTAATCTTATTTAAAAGGTAAGCGATAATAAATGATAATACTACTACAATAAATGTGTAAGGTATAATCATCTGTAAATACTTAATTAACGCAGGTGTAAATTCACTGTTTCCAATGAACGCCTTAACGTAGTTTCCTACACCTGTCCATTCAATTTCGTATCCTCTGATTGTTCTCTTTACATTTGTAAAACTTAAATAAATAGTAAATACAAATGGGAACAATGTAAATAATGCAAAACCTACAATCCAAGGAGCCATAAACATATAACCTGTTCTGTCCTGTCTCTGCTGGTATGTACGCATTTTCTTAGCCTTTTTTGGCTTGTCTTTTTTAGGAGTTGTTTTTACTTCTGTTGTCTTCTTTTCTTCAGCCATTATTTAACACCTCCTTCAATTACTTCTGCACTCTGTGCAGCTACTTCTGTATTTCCTACAGTAACTTTATCCTTTGTATAGTTAATTACTACACTCTTTGTATCTCCGTCTTTCTTGTATGTATTAACGATAACACCGTCACTTACTACCTTACGGCCTGACCACTTATATCCAATAACCTTAGATAATGGTGTGTTGACTTTGTTGTAAATATCTTTTACAAGTTGCTCATACTGTTCAAACTCTGTTGAATAGTAGTCTGATGAAGTTGTTGATGCTAAAAGATATGATGGTTCCTGTGTTAATACAAATGAAGGACAAATATTGTAGTCAATCATTCTTAACTGATCTGTTGTTGAGTAGAATGAGAAGTTTGCATATGGTGCATATACTTCCATTGTACCGTTAAGTACCATCTGTAAAAATGGAACTGTATCTGTTTCGTATACATACTGTGATGTTCCTACAGGTGACTGTAAGTATCTGTCTGTGTATTTCCATAAGTATTTGTTTGGTGCTACTAAGTTAAGTGTTGTACCATTCTTCTTCATTTTCTGTAATGAATTCTGATATAACTTAATTGCATCACTTACTGTTGTTTCTACACCATCACTACTGTATGTACTAACTAATACATTTGATGCTCCGTCAATTGTAAATGACTTGCTGTATTCTCCTAAGTCTTCATATAAGTCATCCATCCACTGTGCTGTCTTCTTAGGAAGTGCATAACCAAATTCTGTTACAGGAGCATTCTTTGGTAAAATATCTGTTTTATCAACCTGAAGGTATTTTGTATTTAAGTGCTTAGCAGAGTTGCTGTAGTAACTTACCATATCTTCATTAATTGTTGTAAACTCTCTTGAGAATGAAATATCAATATTCTTCTTAGCAAAATCAGATATTAATGAAGTGAACTTACTTTCACTTCCTACGGCACTTGAAAAACTTGTGCTGTTTGGCTTTGATAATGTTTCTCCACCGCTTTGCCATCCGATTAAACCTGTATTAATATTTTCAACTCCATCTTTTGTTAACTTGTTTAAGATGTTTCTTACATCATCAGCAGTTGTTACTGTTACCTGCTGTGTTGAGAATACACCTTTCTTTGAATCTGACATTAAGAAGTCAATTCTAATTGGAAGGTTTGAACCTTCTGTTGTTCTTTCTTTCAATGTTCCATTATCAATTAAGTGCTGTCTGTATGCCTGAGCCATACCTGCGTAATCTGCTGATGGTGTTCCATCACTTCCATCGCCACTTAAGAACTGATATGTCATTGAAATATCAACCTTGTTTGGTGTATCCTGTGTCTTTCTGTAAGAATCACCCTTCTGGTTTGTTACCTGATAATATTCTGAATTGAACTTAAATGTTGGGTAAGCGTATGTATATCTTACTTCACCTTCTGCTGTTGTTGAAGGGACTGCATTTATGCTCATGTATTCATCACCCTTATCAGCGTAAGCAACAAATGCTGCCTGTGTTCCATCACCATGTGAAATACCGAATACCGGCATTGTTGGTTCCTGTACAGGAACAACGTCATCGCTTGTTGCATAATATGTTAAGTTTGTTGATGGATCTGTTCCATAAATCTTACCCTGATATTCACTGAACTTTGTATTGTTTGTTGCGAATCTTACTAAAGCTCCACTTCCGTCAGGTATTAATGCATAACCAGGTGTTAATTCTTTTCCCTGTAACTTAACCCAGTCAGCTTCTTCTTCATCATATGCTAATGTAGCACCACCACTTGTTCCTAAGAACGGTGTAATGATTACGTTAGCAATTTTCTTGATGCCTGAACCTGTAAGTTCTTTATATGGTATATCGTATTTGATATTTCCATCATCACCGAATGTAATATATACATTCATACCTAAATCATCATCACCAAGTTTGAATACACATTCTAATTTGTATTCTCCCTTTTCTTTATCAACTTCACTAAGTCCTGATTTTCCATCATTCTCACTAGCTGCTGCTGATGAAACTCTTGTAGTCTTCATACTCTTACCTGAACCTGTATAATACTCAACTGTAACAATTGAGTTTGCAAATGCTGCATACTGGTCATTAGTAAATGATGAATCCTTTGGTGTGTTGGCAAGTTCTTTAACCTGCGCAACTGTCATTCCTTTTTCCTCAGCGTAATCTTTGATTTCTGAAGGATCTTTATCTTCTTTTGCACTTGTTACAACATCTAAAGCTTCTTCAATTTCTTTAGGAAGTGCAACATCTACACCTGTTTTCCAAACATATTTTGTCTTTGTGTTTCTAACTAAGATAATATCGCGGTCATCTCTGAAATAATATTCATAATTACCTTTCTTACAAAGTAACTGATATGCGTTTGTTACTTTCATATTTGATGTTACCTTGTTAGGTGCAGGTCTTGTATCTCTATTTGTATTCAAGAACGCAGCTGCTACTGCAGCGCTAAGTGAAAGGACGCATAAGAGACATACCACAAGTGCTGTAATTTTAATCTTTTTATGTTTAGCTGCCTGTAACATTTCTTATAATCTCCTTTCCTACTGTTACTAAGAAATCTTTTAACTGTTCCCACATAATAATAACTACTAAAACAACGATTGCTGCAATAAGCATGAATACTACTGTGATTATCAAACTTACTACTGTATGTTTAAAGCCATAATCATGAACTGTTGAAAGACCTTCAAATATAAGAGCAATACTCCAACATACACCAATTATCATAATAACTGTTAAGATAAATGATTCGTTGTATGTTAATACGTATGACATAATAACTGTTGCTACCATTGATATCATTGCAGGTATTAATCCGTATGCAGGTATTAAGTAAACCTGTCTAAATGTACCATCACCATCTGTAATTGATGTTACAAGATAGTTACAAATAATAAATAAAATTAATATTGCAAAGAAACCTACGATAACCGCTCCCATATCCATGTCTTCTACTTTTGAATACTGGTAAATAAATCCTTTACCTGTCTGGTATAACATGTATACTCCGAAGAAAACAATGTATAAGATTGTTGCAGCTATCACTGAACCGTTCTTGTTTACTCTAATATCATAGTATCTGTCAATTGGATGTTTTGTTATCTTGAACGCATAACCTAATTCACCAATAACAGGTGTATTCTTAAGTTTTTGTCCAAGAGCTCTTTTCTTTTTCTTAAGTACATGATTCTTATCAATGAATCCGATAGCAATCTTAATTGCAATAAGAATAACTAAAACAATTAAAACTGTTCCTAACCACTTCTGGATTGATTTGTTTCTTACTTCCCAGAATGCGTTTGAATAACCGTCTCTGTTTCCGGCAATTTCAAAATGTTCCATTGCTTTGTCATAAACTTCATCATTGTAGTAAGCTTTTGCTACACCGTTATGAGCAAGAACTGACATTTGGTTAAGTCTTAATACATAATTCCAATCTCTAAGGGCTTCTTTATAATCACCATTTTCATATTCTTTTAAAGCCTTGAAAATAGTTGTTGCATATTCTGTTGGTGTAAATGACTGTAAGTATCCTTTTTCACCATCAGCTGTCCAGATGTTTCCACTGTTATCTACAGCAATTGTTGTAAGTGATGTAAATAAACCTGAAATATCTTTGTCTGCTGCTTCTGCACCTAACTGGAAGATTACTTCACCCTGACTTGTATATACCCAAATCATACCATGTGAATCACTTGCGTAAATAATACCGTCTTTGTTTGCAGTAACATCTGTTAATGCTGAAGAAGTCTTAACATTCCCAAGCATGTTAGTACCATCTGTACTATGCTTCTTAAGTAAGTCATTTCCTGTACCCATACATGTTGAATATGCTGTACCATTTGTATCTACAAAAACATTAGAGAATGTAGATGGAAGAGTATTTAATAACTCTGATTTTTTCTGCTGTTCTTTTGTATAAATTAATTTTAAGAACATCTGCTGTGGTGTTAATTTTGACTTATTTGATGTGAAGTATCCTAAGAACTCACCTGTGTTTGCCAACTGAATTACACCTGCGTAAACACCTTCTGAAACGATGTAGATGTTGTTACCGCTATCTACTGTAACCTTACTTGGTTCGTAGTTTGTATCAGCAAAAATAGCTGCTGATGGTTTTAAATAACTTCTTACGAATTTAAAATCCTTTGTAAATTTGAATACCGCTTTCTGTCCTACGTCAGCAACATATAATTCACCGGCATTTGTTCTAAATACACCCTTAGGACTTTTGAATCCAGGGAATCTTTTATCGTTAACTGTTTTACCATTTAGGATTCTTACGATTTTCTCAGTGTTTAAATCGTAAATAACAATTCTCTGATTTCCTGTATCTGCTATGTAAGCAATGTTGTTATCATCAATTACCATATCTTCAGGATCTGATAATTCTAAGTTTGTTATAGTTCTGTCAGGCAAATATGCATCCTGTGTTCTAACCAATTCTCCCTGATCATCTTCTGTATATGAGTAACTGGTTGCCTGTGATGCTGCCACTGGTAACACTGACATTACCACAAATACCAAGGCTAGAAACAGAACTAAACTTTTTTTCATAATTTTTTTCATTTCTGCCTCCTTACTTGATACCTGAACTTGCCATTGTGTTCATAACCTTAGACTGCATACAAATGAATATAAT
>ULVZ01001128.1_pt1 | contig 26115 bp, 37 predicted proteins | sample 1959901 | NCBI WGS metagenome assembly ULVZ01 (sample SAMEA4835800, study PRJEB28245) | human gut metagenome | biome: gut microbiome; material: fecal sample | place: Denmark | collected 2008 | reverse complement strand
TATAGATTACTTCCTGACCGGCCAGGCTGCGCAGCCCCAGCAGCTCTTCCTCTCGCTTGCAGGCGTGGGAAATCGTGTGCGTTACCACACGATTCCCCGCATCGTGCCAGACGGGGCGTTCCTTACCCCAATACTGCTGATAACTGCCGCCCAAGCTGACGGCCTTGCTGTAATTCTGGTAACTGGTGGCGTATTTCATCGCCAGCCAGTCCGTGCCGTCCCGCAGCCCAATGGCCGCGTAGGGGACACTGGGCGCAGCCAGTACCGGGGCGCTGTCTGTGTAGTAGCCCTCTGCATCGAACACGCGCACAATGTACTGATGTGCCGCTGCGCTGGTGCGGTCTGTATAAGTACCGCCTTTTGCTTTGGTAATCAGCTTGCCATCCCGCAGGATATAGCCATTGTCGGCGCCCCAGCATAGCAGGACCTCCCCCCAGCGTTCCTCGGCATAAGCAGCCAATGCCGCACCGGGCTGATTCTGGACATTGATTTCACAGCTGCTCCAGGGCGATACATCCCCATAGGTGTTGTAGATACGCACCTGTAAGGTGTGCTTTCCGTCCGTCAGTACGGCGTCAGACTGCCATTCCTTCCCGGTGCCGTATCGTACACCCAGGCTGATGCCGTCCACCGCAACTTCATAACCGTCCTGCTCTTTGGCCTGCCACCGCATTTTTGCCAGCGGCTTGTTGTCATAGTAGGAGATGACCGGGGCCACCGGGGCGCGGCGGATTGCAAAGATTGCCGCGCCGGAATAGCTGCCGAACGCTCCGTCCGTATTCTTCGTGCGCACGCGCCAGTAGATAACGCCGCTGCTAAACGTGCCTGCGTCCGCTTGATAGCTATTGTCCGCATTATTTGCACTGGCCAGCACTGTGTAGGACGCACCGCTATCTGCCGAATAACTCAGTTCCCAGCCTGTCTGCGCCGTGCCGGTGACATTGGCATGCTTCCACACAAATGTGATGCCCTGCACAGCATCATCCATGTACTCGCCCGCGGGGCTCACCGCCACAGGCGTGCTGAGCGTGTCCAGTGTGGACACGTTGATCGTGTCGCTGGTTACCTTTGTGCCTGTATTCGCAATCGCCACAACATACCAGTCCAATGTTGTAGCGCCTTCGGCAAAGGTGTTTGCGGGCACGTCTGTATACTGCTGTGAACCGGCCACAGCAACCTCATGCCAGTCGCTCTCGTTGTTCGCCTTAAAGTGCAGTGTCGCGCTCTGCTGCGTCACATCTCCGGGTCTGTCATCGCTGTCAACGCTGAACACCCAGCTAAAGCGGTTTGTAACTGCCCTGGGCGCGGACGCACCCGCCGCAGGCGTTGTTCCCTTTACGGAGACGGGCACCTCGACATTGGTGCATTGCACCCAGCTTGAAGTGTGTGTGGTTCCAACGCTGCTCTTGGCGACAACACGCCACTGGTAGCTTCCTATGGGCAATGTGCCGCAATTGACACTCACATGGGTTGTGCCATCGCTGACGCTTGCAAAATCTGCTGGGTCAGCCATGTTGTCAGTCCGGTACTGCAAAACAGCGGATCCCTGCTGCAATGTACCGCTGATCGCGCCGCTGGCAATGCTGCCGGTGAACGCCCAGCTGAATACTGCGTCAAAGCCGTAGTATGTCTTGCTGGTGGGGCGCAGGTCATCGACCTTGGCGGTCGGGTCTGCCAGCGACAGGGAATAGGTGGCGCTTTCCGCCACCGTTCCGGACCCGTATGCTCCAACCTGCACGCGCCATCGAATACCGCTGCCGCTTGACCATGCGGTAGTATCCAGGTCGAAGGATGTCGCACCATTGCTAAGTGTATAGGTCTGGCTGTTTCCGCCGTCCTGATCGGTGATGATGATCTTGCAGGTCGAGTTCCTGCGCTCAAAATCATCCTCGGCGTCTGTAGTCCACTGCAGTCGATATTTTGTGTACCGTGCGACGGTTCCGCTGGTTAGTGTCTGGCCTGTTGGTGTGATAACGCCCTGGTAGCTGACACATTCGATTCGTGCGTCCCCACGGCTGGCACCGATATTGCTGTATCCCTTTTCTGCATTAACATAGACGCCGTATGCAAGGACATTCTTTTTTCGTGTCTGGCCGAACGAATCAAATGCAAACCAGCAATCGCCGTAGGAAAAATTGCTTTGCTCGCACAAACTGCTTGTGTCGGAATAATAGCTCGAACCTTCACTGTTACCCAGCGCATAGCCTGCCAGCTTGACTTCATGGCTGCCATTTCCATATGCCGGAACGCGCACCTGCATGGAGCCAATGTAACGGTTCGTGTTTCCCATCCCGGTGCTGAATAACCAGGAACAGCGGAATGCCTGGTAGCTGGCATTGGGGTTTTTAGAATTGGTCGCATAGTTTCTGGTAGTCCAGCTATGTGTTTTCACGTCGTCACCCCCTGGCGCATACTCACGGCCTCATTCCTGGCGATATTCACTATATCGTTGAATTCCTTGACATTCTTGGCATCAATGGTGATCTGCCCGATGCTGATGCTGTCGCCGCCCAGCAGGCTGCGTGTCTGACCGTTTGTGTAGATGTGCTCCCCGCCGCGCAGGTTCACAAGCTCCGGGCCGTTTTCGCCCACCAGTGCCATACCGCCGCGCGCGCTGCGCGTGCCGGTGGCATACTGCGGCACCTTGCTGTTGGCTGCGCGCATTGTCCCCGTTGTAGCCGAGGATATACCGCTCATGGCGCTGTTGATTTCGTTTCCTTTGCCGATCAGAACAGCGATAACAGCCACCAGCGCAGTAATGCCGGCAACGATCAGCATTATTCTTCTATACAGCGGATCCATAAAGCTCATAACGCCGCCGATCATGCTTTTCACGGTTCCAACCGGACCCTGTAAGTCTTTAATAGCCTTCACCACAAGCAGCACTACTGTGGCGATGCTGGTAATAGAGATAACTGCCGTCAACACCGGCGTTGGGATAGCGCTCAGGGCCTCAGCAAACGCAGTAATGATAGGGAGCAGCGCCTCCGCAAAGCTGCGTTTTACGGCGTCTCCTTGCTTGTCCAGCTTCTGCATCGCATCATCCAGCTCGCCAAAGCTCTGCAGCGTTTCATTATCGACAACGTAGCCAACCTCGTGCGCCTGCTCCGCAAGCTCTTTCAGTCTGCCGCTGCCGGCCTCGATCAGCGGGTTCAGGTCCGTTGCCGACCTGCCAAAGATATCCATCGCCAGCGCATCGCGCTCGGTCTCGTTTTTCATCTTGCCCAGAGCGTCAATGGTCTGCAAAAACACATCATAGTTGTTCTTCAGATGACCCTGGCTGTCCGCCACCTTGACTTTCAAGGTCTTGAAAGCCTCGGCTGCAGAGCCTGTCCCGGTTGCCGCCGTCTGCATATTGTTTGTCAGTTTGACCAGGCTGCCCTGAAGGGTATCGGTGCTGACGTCCACCAGCTCACTGGCATACTCAAACTCCTGCAGCTGGTCGGTGGTCAGGCCGGTCTGGGTGGACAGGGTCAGCAGATCATCTGCTGTCTTGCTCATGTCCATCGTGGAGCTTGCCAGCGCTCCCACCAGGCCGCCGACCACGGTCACCGCAGCTGCACCGCTGGCCGAGAAACCGTCCAGCTTGTCAACCGCGGTCTGCAAGCCGGGCGGCAGACTGATTCCCAGCGCATTGGCTAGGCCGTTGACCACATCCGCCAGGCTGGCGGTGGTCTTTCGGGCCGTTTCCTGCCCGCTGCTCAGGTCCCGCAGCAGGCTTTCCTGCTTGGCAACCTCTGTCTGGGCGCTGATCAGGCTTGCCCGCCACTGCATGGTCGTTTTACTGGCCTCACCCTCACGCCGAGCGCTGTTTTCGTAGGCCTGCTGCAGCACCTGCACTTTATCCCGGTAGCTCTGCAAAGTCTGCTGTGCGGCCTCGTAACGCTGCTGTAGGGCGGCCTGCCGGTCGTCCATTTCACGGGTCTGCTCGGCCACAAGCTGCATCTGCTGCTTGTTGACCCGTAGGCCTGCGTTTACTTCGCTCAGTGCATCCTTGAATTGCTGGTCATTTTCCACGACCAGGCTGACACCTGCTTTAGGCATCGCCATCTGCAAGTCCCCTTTCCTGTGGCAGTTCAATACCATTCATGGCGCAATATTCTGTAAATTGCTCAAGCAACTCGTTGAGACTCAAAAATCGCGTCTCTCGCCGCGTATACCCAAGCAGCCCGACTGCTATATACTGCAATCTGGCAAAGTTGATTATTCTGTCGCCGTCAAAGTGCCGCTCGGGGACATCGTCAACCCAGATTCGCTCAGCATCGTTCTCATCGCCTGCAGCGCCTGACGGCCTGACCCGTTTTTTCCGTAAAACTCCATAAAGGCATCTTCCACGCTGGCAACCAGCCCGCCCTGCAAATCGGCAAAGGAAATCAGCTTTTTGACCACGGCCAGACTGGGCGCTTCATTATCCCGGTGGTGTTCCTCGTTATCCAGCTCCACGCCCTCGCGCACCAGCAGCCAGATGATGTAGGCGGCTTCCTCGGGGTCGTTCAGCTTCTCGGCAACGACCTTCAGGTCACCAAAGTGCTCCTGAAGTTCCTTCACGTTCTGCAAATCGAACAGGGCAGGGTATCTGCGCCCGCGCAATACAATTTCTGCCATGGTATCACTCCTTGATGTTCAGGAAGGCTTTCAGCCCGGCCAGCGCCTTGGCGTAGTCATCAAATTCCTGCTTTTTCTCAAAGTTGCCGTCGCAGTTGCACTCAGCAGCGCCGTTGAGTTTTGTGGTACCGTAGGACACACTCTTGGTGGCCGTGTTCAGGGTGTCGCTCACCGGGTCAAAGCTGGCGCGGTAATACCCGATCAGGCGGTAGACCTGCTTTCGTTCCGGGGTTTTCAGCTTGCCAAGGGCGGCAACGCGCACAATGGCGGGCGTGTCGGTCTCCTTGCGTTCCAGGGTCTTGGTGCTGGCGTCGTAGTGGTGGCCGCCAAGCTCGGCCTCATCTTCCAGACTCAGGAAGCTGCGGTCAATGGTCAGCTTGGCCGACGGCGAGCCGCTGTCACGCTGTTCGCGGCGGTCACCGGCCCACAGCTCGCTGCTGTCGCTGTCATTTTCGCCCGCGTAGCTGATAACTGCGCGGGTGATTTTACCAGTGCCCATGCTTTCCGTCTCGGTGCCGTCATCGTTGGTCGTTACCGTGATAGGGCAGTAGCCGTAGTAAGGCAGTCCGATATATGCCATAATTTATTCCTCGCTTTCGTTCCAATCGCAGCCGTCGTCGGTCTCCGCCTCAACGTATGCAATATGATGTTTTGTCTCGTTATCATAGCCGTACTCAGTAGAGCCAATGATAAAACCGGCTTTTCTCAGGGCGTTGCGCATACACCGCGCACGCACCTGGGGCAGTTCCCTGGCATACCAGGCAGCACGCAGCTTTAGATGCTGCTGCTCGTCCCGGTCACCGGCGTAGATTTCCGGCGTATCATCCAGCACACTCAGCACCACATAGCTGTCCGGCAGTGGGTCGTCCTCGTTTTTCACAAAGGACACGCTGCTGCACACGGTCTCCAATGCGGCCAGGGCCGCGTCGATTCCGGTCATAGTTTCCCCTTTCTGCGCAGCACATCCTGCATGGCCGCACTGACGGCATTTTCACAGCTGCTGGCAGCCTGGTCCAAAAATGGCTGCGCAGCCTGCTTGGCAGAGCCGTATTCCAGTGATACCGCCTTCTGCATCTGGGCGGTTTTGTCCTTATATTTCGGGCTTGACCCGTGGCCTGTATCGTACCCGCTGAAGCTCACCTCCAGGCCGTAGCCGCCCTTCTTGCGCTTTTTTGGTTTGCCAGCACGCACGCTGTCCTCCATGTGTTTGTCTGCGCGGCTGCTGCGGTGCTGCCGGACACGTTGTTTCAGTGCGTCCGTTGCGATTGGGGCCGCGGCGGTCAGCATTTCCGGAGCGATTGCGTCCAGGTCTGCCATCCCCGCCAGCTGTTCTGTAAGTTCATCACTCCACACCAGATTCATCCTCACGGCGGGCTTCCTTTTGTCTGGGGCAGGTCACTGACGGTCAGCTCGACCGTGCTTCCGGTCTCATAGGCACGCTGCACACTGTACAGGCTGCCCTTCCACAACAGCACGCGCTCTCCGTTGTACTCGTCAGCGTGCAGCACAAAAACGGCGCTCAGCGTGGTGCCTGCCGCTTCTGCCGCAAAAAATTCCCGCCACCCTACAGACTTGCGCTCTCCGTAGACCTTACGCACAGGGATGTAGGAATGGACCAGCACGCCCTGCTTCTTTTCGGGTTTGTCTTGCATCAGGGTAATTTCTTCTGTCCAGTACATAGTTGCTCCTAACAAAAATGCCGCCGGAGGGCGCAAGGCACTCCGGCGGTGCATCACAGCACAGCGCTCATGCGTCGGGCCAGTCTGTGTAGTTGGTCGTCATTCGCAGCTGCGCCTTCTGCTCATCGTAGGAGGCTTTCAGCTTATCGTAGTCGCTGGTCGGCCAGAAGTTGGCGCGGCAGTAGGTGATGACGGCACGGCGGATCAGCGGGTCCTGCGTGTCCAGGTTGGACACACCGGCCTGTTTCAGGTCAGCCAGGGCCGCATCCACCAGGTCGCTCACTTCCTGCGTCAGCTCCTCCGGCATATCAGACCGGCGCAGCGCTACCGTCACTTTGGACAGCAGGTCGTTGTCAGCCATGGGTCACGCTCCCATCAGCCCTGGGCAGGGATGGTCAGCGCCACAAAACCGCCCTGGGCAACAACATCAGCACCCAGCTCCACATCGCCGCGGATGGTGTCCATCAGCTTGTCAAAGGCAAAGTCAGCGGACACGGCGATCTCGTAGTCGCTGAACAGGTCAAGCTCCATTGCGGCAGGCACGCCGTAGAACATGGTGCGCTGCGCATCGGAGGTCTGGGCCGTGCCAGCGCAGGCGGTCAGGTTGCTGTTCAGGCAGTAGCGGACACTCAAACCGCCATCCTTGATGATGCCGGTGTTGGGGTTGTCGGTGTCGGGCTCGATCTCATAGACGGCCTTTTTCTCATTGGTGCCGCGCACGTCACCAAAAGCCACCAGGTCAGCCTTGTTCAGGAACAGCACTGCGCCGCCCTCGACGCCCTCATCGCCGCCAAAGGCCAACACCAGATTGCGCAGGGTCTTGTCATTGATGACGCCCTTTTTGCCGCTGTCCACGGTAGCGTCTTTGGTGACAACCAGGGTGCTCTCTTTCAGCTTACCGACAATGAGCGCAGATGCCTTTTTGCGCAGGGCCAGCAGGGCCTGCTCGCGGACCTTGGCCTCATACAGCAGCGGGCTCTGCTTCTGCACCTGGCGGCTGATGTAAGCCAACACAGCCACGGAAGAGGGGCTGATGGTCACGGTGCCGAAGGTGGGCTCTTTGACAGTGGCCGCTGCGCCCTCGGTCTGTTCGGCAGCAGCATCGACGTCGGTCTTGATGTAGGCAACCTTGTTGCTGCCCATGCCGTCACAGTTGACGACCTTGACCAAATCGACGATGCTGGAAACATGCGGACCGACGACATCATTGATGCCGGACACCTCGGTCGGGGTGGCAAGCTTGCCGCCGCTGATCAGAACGCTGCGGGTCTCGGCCACCGAGATGCGGCCCTGGCGCGTTTCTTTGAACTGCTGGGCGCGGGTCTGGGCATCGGTGTGGGCGGTGGGGTTGTCCTGGGGCGCACCGGCACCGTCCGCAACCTTGGCGGCAATGCCGAGGCGGCGCTGCTCGGTCTCGTACTGCGCGATGCGCTGGCTGATCTCATCGGCCTCGGCCTCCAAGGCGTCCAGGTCGGCACCCTCGGCGTTGACCTCGGTGCGGATTTCGGCGGCGCGGGCGCGCAGCTCCGCAATGGTCATTTCACTGGTTTTCTTTTTCATGGTTCACACTCCCAAAAGTTTCAGTTTGATTTTTGTTGCGGTATCCGCCCTTTGCAGTCTCTCCGCTTTAATTCTCTCAATCTCTCCGTCAAGGAATTTTCGGGCGCTGATCGATGTAGCATCGTTGGCCGGTAGGCTCACGGCGCTCACATCGTACAGTTTCTTGATCTTGGTGATCGTGCGGTTCACAGTCACGGTGTTGTTTTCCAAATCGCGGGTGGTCTCACGCTTATCCTCGGCCACGGTAAAGCCAAACGACATCTTATCGGTGTAGCCGCCCTTGATTTCGGCAAACAGCTGCCGCCCAATCTCGGTGCCGCCCAGATCGGCAGTCACTTTCAGACCGGCGCTGTCAGCGGCCAGGGCCAACGTGCCGTTTTTGGTGCGGGCAAAGACGCGGCCCTCATGGTCGTACTGCATGATGACGTCATCCATGTCGCAGTCATCAAAGGCGTGCGGGTCGATCTGCTCCATGATGCAGTAGGAGGTGCCGCTGTCGCCCCTGTACTCATACAGCAAATAGGGCTGGTTGAACGTACAGGCGTAGCCCTCCACTTCCTGCTTGGAGTCCGGCGCGGCGGGGGCAGCGGTTCGGACCTCCAGCCGCATGGCGCGGTATTCCCGGCCATTGTTCAACTTTTTCAACAATTTCTCATTACTTTCCACTGGTTAGGTCGTCTCCTTTCTTTGTCACGCTGCCATCGCTGCCCAGCAGGTAATACTCGCCGCGTATCGTGTAGGCCTGTCCCTGGCCGTCGGGCAGGGGAGGCAGATTCCAGATTTCGCGTATCTCATCGCGGTTCATAATGCCGCGATCCGCCATCTGGGCCGATACGTTCAGTTTTTCGGTGTTGCTCATGTATTGCAGCCGGTTGGCTGTCGCCATCAGCAGCGTGCCGCCCGCGCGTTCGCGCTCGGTAAACAGCATTTTTGTGGCGACCTCGCTGAACTGGATGGAAAATGGCTCGATTTTACCCTCATAGAACGCGCTCCAAGCGTCGCCGTAGGCGCGGTTCTGCAGCACGTCCTCGTTGGTGCCGAAGTAGTTGAACACATTGGTGTTGATGCGCTCCATCTCATCGGCGGCCACAACATAGGGCTTGGCCTCCAGCTGCTTGATGTCCGTGTAGGTATTAGGGAACAGCAGAATGCCGCCGCCCTCGCCTTGCAGGTTTTCCCGGCTGAATCGCTTACGCTCTTTTTTTAAATCCTCATCGCTGGAGAAGTTGTTCATCTTGGCTGCAAAGCGGAATGTCGCGCCGTTTTTAACGGCCTCGGCAATGCCTTGGTTTTGCAGGTTTACCAGATCCATCGTGGGCGTCAGCGCGTGGTTGTTCTCGCCGAAAATATCGCTCTTGTACTGGAATTTTGTCATAATGCCGCACCGCGCCATTTCAATGGCGGCGGTCTGGCCGCTGCGGAATGTGTAGCGCAGCCAGGGCGCGGCCCCATACTGCACGATTTCACAGCTGGACGGCAGCACGGGGAACATGCCAACGGTCTCACCAAACTCATTGATGACCGGCACAATAAAGGCGGTGTTTTGCACCTCCAAAATTGTGCAAAGCCTGTACAGGAATTGTCCCCAGGTCTGCCACTCATTCGGCCCCTGCCGGAGCCGGGTTTGCAGTTTCGGGTTTGCCGGTCCCTGCACGGTGACGCTCAGCTTACTGGCGTGGGTGGCCGTGGCGTGGATCGCGGCGCGCACGATCTCGCTCTCATACAGCTCGCCGCCCCAGGTCAAAAAGCTGGGCGTGTAGCCGTCCAGTGTCGTCCAGAATCCAGACGCGAGGCTCTTGGCGGCTATCTTCCCGAAAATTGATTGAAACAGTCCCATGCTCATCACCCCGCGTTCTTTAACTGGCCGCCGATTTCGGCGCACCATTTCTGCCGCACCGTCATCCCATCCATGAGCGCGGCGCAGCCATCAATGTGGTCGGCGGCGCTCATTTTCACAAGTTTGCACCTGCCGCTGTCGTTCTCGACTTTCAGCGCCGTGTTCAGCAGATGCACTTTTAACAGGTCGTTGTCCCCGATGTTGATGGTGCCGTCTTTCAGCAGTCCCTCAACCTCGCGTATTACCGGCGTCAGGTTGAACCCCTGGAATACATCGTCCATGTGGAATCCGTATTGCTTCATATCCTGTACAAGATACTGGGCCGTGTATCGGTCATAGCCGACCTGCAAGGGATAAATTTTGTACTGCTCTATCAGTGTCCTGAACCAGTTGTAGCAATCGTGATAGTCCACAAAATTGTCACCGCTCAGCGTGAGGATGCCGCGCTGCACATACGCCGCATAGGGCAGTCCGTCCCGCTCGGTGGCCTCTTGCAGCTTCTCGGCGGGGAGAAAGAAATGCGCCAGCACGTTCAGCCGGGCGTTTTTCTCAATGATCGCCACGCAGGCGGTCAGATCGGTGGTGCGGCTCAAGTCAATACCGCCCACGCAATAGCAGTTTTTGAAGTTGGCCGGGTCAATGTGCGCCCCACAGGCCCGCTCTACAACGTCGGCGGACAGCCAGGCAAGGCTGGAATTTTGCTTGACGTTGCAGTATTTTGTCAAAAACTCGGCCCGTTTGGACAAACTTCCCTCGGCAATGGCGATTTCTTCCAGCAGATAGCTGACGCTGATGCTTACGCCCAGGTTCGGGTTTGCTTTCGCAAGCTCGTTGATATCGTTCCACTTGGCCGGGTCATCGATCATGTAGAGAAACGGCGCAAGGCGCGTCTCTTTGGAATCACCCAGCAAAAAGCGGGTGGCACGCTTTATCAGTTCATCATAGATGCCCTCGTTCACATAGCCTGCCGTGCTGATCGCCAGCAGCATGGGCTGTGTGCGCGCGCCAAAGCTCGACTTGATGACCTCGTAGAATTTCAGCCCAGCATCACCGGGCCAGCTGGCGACCTCATCGGCCACGCACAGGCTGACGTTGAGACCGTCCGACTTTTTTGCGGAAAACGCCAGCGGCTTTGCGCTCGTGTTGCTGTTGGCAATGTAGATGTCCGTGCGCCGTTTCTTGCTCAGCTGGCCCAGTTCGGGGTCTTTGCTGATCATCTGATAATAGGCATCGTAGCACAGGCCCGCTTGCTCCAGCTTAGGCGCGGCAAAGTAGATGCGCCCGCCGTACTCACCATCCAAAAAACTGCAATAGGCTGCAATGGCAGCGGCCAGCAGCGTCTTGCCGTTTTTCCGGGCGATAATAACGACGACCTCACGGAATTGGCGGTGATCTGTGTCATCCACCACGCCGAACAGCACCGACAAAAGCGCTTTTTGCCATAGCTCCAGCACAATCAGCTGGGGAGCCAGCGCGCCCTCATGGTGCCGGCAGAAATTCTCCACAAAACGGATCGCTTTCTGCGCTTTTTTGGGGTCAAAGTGAAACAGCCCTTTTTCCAGACCGTCCACAACATACTTGTACCATACCTTGATCCAGCGGCCCACGATGATAGTGCCGTCCGTGATTTTCTGGTAATACTCGTAGATGTAATTATTCACGGGCCAGCTGCTCCAGTCTGCTCTCACGCTTTTCCGGGGGCAGCAGCTTGCCCAGGCGCTCGGTCACGGTGTTGTAGTTCTTGATGAGGCTGTTGTAGGCTTGCAGATCGGCGCTGGCTTTTTTGCCATACTGATTCGCGCCGTTCATGTACTCCTCGCTGCACCCGTCGGCGTTGATGGATTTTTGCAGATCGTCGAGTGTGATTTTCATAAACGCCGCGTTCTGGATCAGCGGCTCCACAATCGCCATCTGATTTTTAGGCAGGTCGGCGTAGTGCGCCATGATCCTGTTGTACTCCTCTTGAATCAGCGTAGTTTTTGCTTTTCTCCCCACAACAACACCCCCTTTACGCTCTTTTCAGTGCTTTTCCGAACTTTGGGGCCCGGTCTACCACACCTCCGCTCGTTTTTTCGACCGGGGGGAGGTCACCACCTCGACGTCACTCGCCCCGCCGGGTCCACACAGTATCTACGCCGCGCGCCGTGGCGCTTTGCGTGACAGTCACGGCACAACAGTCTCAGGTTAGACCATGACAGCGAGACCGCCGGATCGTTGATGTTGTCCGGCGTCAACTCTGTCATGTGGTGGACTATCTCACCGGGGCGATACAGTCCCTTAGCCAGACAATCCTCACACAATCCGCCCACGCTGGCGGCGTACCCATCGCGGCAGCGCTGCCACGCTTTGCTCTTGTAAAACGCTTTGGCAAACTCCCGCATACTGTTTGCGTGTCCACACTGGACACGCGCTGCACCTCCACCCGCCGGGGCGTAAAATTATCATAGATGCCCAGCGGCGCGAGACGGAGTTTCTTTTGTCTCGGTGTAGGTGAGGCTCTCCCGCCCGCCGGGCATGACGGTCTATTGCCGTCCGTCATCCGCTGAGTTTCACCACATCAACGGCACTGCGTACCCGCACACAGGTCTTGCACCTGTCAAGGTTCATCCCGCCGGGGAACTGGGCGGGCGACTGTGCGGTATGTTGCCGGTCTTTCCCGGCTGTCAGCTATTTCAAGGAGATTAACTATGGCCAGGCTGGCGGAATCGAACCGCCGGGCGTACCCGTAACCCTGCAACCTTGCAACCCAGTTATAAAAAAAATAGCCGCCCCGATGTGGGGCGACTATCCGCTTAGGAGGATTATGCAAACGAGCAAACCGCCGAGCATCAAGCCCCTACCTGCTCGACACCCTCAGCTTAACACACTGGGGCGGAACTGGGCGGAACTAATTTTATAATTTTGAAAATTGCCCGCCGATGGAGCTTGCGCACATAGCGCTCAGTGATCCTCATGCGCGCCGCGATCTGGCGGTTGGTGCGCCCGTCGATGTAGCGCATCTGTAGGACCTCGCGCTCCAGGGCATCCTCCAGCTGAGCAATGGCGCTCTCAATCTCCATCCTGGCGGCCTCGCCGTCCGTCAGCTGGGCGGCCAGCTTCTCGCGCCGGGTGTTGATGCTCAGCAGCGCACTGTCAATCTCACCGGCCCCGCCGGGTGGGCACAGGGCGCGGGCGTAGTCGGCGCGGCGGCTTTCTTCCCGGAGCCGTTCCCTCAATCGCGGCTCCACCCGCCGGGCATCGCGGTAGCGATTCAGCCACACGATGCACTCATCATAGGTCATTGGGCATCACCTCCCAGAGATGGTTCAAAATCCTCACATTTCAGTACCATACCCGCGCCGTCCGTCTTTTCGACGCCGTAGCAGTATAGCTCACAGTCCAGGTTAAACAACCCCTTATTGTGGGCGCACCCCTCGCACCTGTCAAGGCGCGGCTGGCTCATGCCGGGAATCCCGCAAAATCCGCTGTTCATTTCTTTTTCGCCTCCCTCGCGGCCCGCTGGATGTCCTCGGCAATGTAGCCCTCAATACCCGCGCCGGTGCTGTACCAGCACTTGTACCATTCCAGCGCATTGATGTCTCCGTCCCGGCCTGCGCGCTCGCCGTTCGGCCCGAGGCGCACCGCGAAGCACTCGCGGTATTGAAAGCCGTCCACATGGCCGGAAAAGCGCGTCAGATCATCCACGGCAATGATAAGCCGCCCGCCGTCTGCCATCTTCCGCTCACGGATCGTCAGACCCAGGTCCTTCAGCCGCGTCACAAGCGGCCAGCTGTCAAACGCCTCCAGCTCCTGCCGGGCCAGCGCCTGCCACTTTCCGGCCTCCTCCTGCCGGGCACGCTCCTGATCACGCCTGCCCTTCACCTCGGCCTTGTACGCCGCCAGATCGTCCTTGTTGATGTACAGACGCTTAGCGGCATCGAAGAAGTCCCGAGGATACAGCAGGCTCTCTGCCAGCACCTCATCCGTATCGGCAGGGTCCCGCATCTGCACCCGGACGACGCGGCTATCGGCAGGCTCAATGCGCAGCAGCGCATCCGTCTCACTCTCGGTCAGATCCAGCGTCACCGGCTCCAGCTTGCGGACATCCAGCCCATGGTCAGCGTAGTTCCATTCGCTCTTACGAACGTAGTCGAGCTTCTTCAGCTGGTCGGCCAGACCGCACTCGACCAGATACTTGATGGCCGCCCGCCGGGCCATATCGGTGATAGGCGGCATACTGGTGTACTTGTTTTTGGCGTATTCGACCTGCTGCACCTTGTACAGCTTGCTGCACTCGTAGGCCCGCGTCATGGTGATCTCGCCGCGCTCCACCATCGCCAGAACCTCCGGCACGCAGTTGTTGGCGATGGCATTCAGCCGCCCCAGCGTGCCGGTGCCGTCGCCGGTGATGCGGCTCATTTCATCGCGGACGCGACCTCCAAGGCTGCCCGCCGCCTTTTTGCGTTCAAGGGCCTGTTTGAGGGCGATGTACTGCCGGAGCCGTTCGCCGTCTGTCAATTCGCGCGCCGTAGCGTTGGAGGTGATCAGCGCGATCAAGTCGTCATCCTCGCCCTGGCTCTGGCGGATAACGCAGGGCAGGACCTCAAATCCGGCCACGCCCTCGGCAGTCAGTGCCCGGCAGGCCGTCCAACGGCGGTGTCCGGCCAGCAGCATATATTTTCCATTCTGGGCGGGCAGGACCTCCAGCGGGCTACGCAAGCCCCGCTCGGCAATGTCCGCCTTGAGCATCGACACATCCCCGATCTCGTAGATGCTGTTCTCCGGGTTCGGCTCAATGTCTGCCGTCGGCAGCATGACGACCTGCATTTTCTGCCCCGCCGGGGCGGTCGGTTTTGACTGGCCGCCCAGAATATCGGTGACACTAAACCCCTTAGCCATTGTTATGCCCTCCCTCTGTGTCCACATTGGACACGATCTCGTCGACCTCACCGGCCAGCGCCTTGTAATCGTCCGTGGCCGTACATTTCGGCGCGAACTCCCGCAGCGGCTTGTGGGCGCTCTTGGCCTCGCTGACCTTGACCGTGTAGCGGATGACCGTTCGCAGCATCGGGACGCCCTGTGCGCTCAGTCGCCGGATGACGTCCACCGCGTATTTGGTGCGACGATATTTTGTCATCATCGCGCCCATGATCTTAAGCCGCGGATTGTAATACATCTGGACGCGCTCGATCTGGTCGATGATCTCGTCCATGCCATCGCACGCCCACTCGTCACAGTCCACCGGGATGATGACCCAGTCCGCCGCGCACAGGGCGTTGATGCTGCCCATGTCCAGATCGGGCGGGCAGTCCAGCAGGCAATAGTCGTAATTCTCGGCCACATCCTCCAGCGCATCCCGCAGGCGGTACTGCTGCGGCTCGGTGGTATCCATCAGGATCATGCGGTTGGCTCTGAGCAGCCGCATATCACCGGGCAGCAGGTGAACGCCGGGCAGGCCAGTATCCTCGACGATAGCGGCGTGGGCGAAACGCTCGCCCAGCAGCACCTCGGCCACCGATAGGCGGTCATAATCGAGCCAGCCAAAGAACTTGCTCGTGTTGCCCTGCTTGTCGAGGTCCACCACCAGAACGCTCTTGCTCTTGGTGGCCAGCTCGGCTGCCAGGTTGCAGGCGGTGACGGATTTCCCGACGCCGCCCTTCAAGTTGATAATTGCAATGCTTATCATAGTAATCCTCCTGTCCCGCCGGGGCGGCGGGTGTTATTGCGGCCAGTTCATCTGGTCGATTTCTTCAAAATCTTCTTTCGGGGTCGGCTGCCATTGATGGTATTGGGGCTGCCATCGCATGGACACAACGCCCGTCGGCCCCTCGCGGTTCTTGGCATACATCACGGCGGTATCCTGATAGGCGTCCTCGCCGCGCAGCTCCTTGCTGTCCTCGGTGCGCCTGTTCTCCACAAAGATCGCGCTGTTGGCGTCCTGCTCAATCGTGCCGGAGCCGCGCAGGTCCTCCAGATTGCAGAAGCGGCCCTCGTTGCCCTTCACGCCGGCGCGGTTGATCTGGCACAGCTCCACAACCACGATGCCCATCTTCATGGCGGCCACCTTCAGCCGCCGGGTAATTTCAGAAATGCGCTGGTACTCGGTCTGGCGCGGGTCGGTGGGACTTAGCAGACCGATGTGGTCGATGAACGCGATGTCCGGCTTGTACTGCATGATCTTGGCCTCCAACCCGTCAATCGTCAGGTTGCTGTCGGCATCCAGCATCATGTTGTGGTGGCGGCGCAGGATGCCCGCCGTGTTGTCGATGATCTCCCGCTCACGCGGTGTCAGGGTCTTGTTGGTCAGCTTGCCGCTGTCGATGCGGCTGACCTTGGAGAGGATGCGGTCCATCAGCGCCTCTGCCGTCTCCTCCAGCGTCAGGTAGTAGACGCGGTACTTTTTGCTTAGTCGGCTTGCCAGATTGATGCTGAAATCCGTCTTGCCGCAGCCGGGCCGCCCGGCCACCACGCAGGTGCGGCCGCGGTGGAATACACCGTACCGGTCAAGCTCAGGCCAACCCAGCTTCAGGCTGGTGTCCGGCTCATCCAGCCGGGCCAGCGCGGAATCCAGCACCGCGTCAAAGTCCCGGGCCGTGCTGTCGGTCTGGGTGCTGCGGATGGCATCCTGCACCGCCAGCGTGCGGCGCAGCTGGCGGCAGACGCCGTCGCTGTCCATGGCATCCTTGGCCATGCACTTCATCAGGTCGCTCTGCAAAAGCGAGTAGCGGTAGTCCTCCAGTATTTGCGCCGCATAGCTGCCGATGTTGGAGACGCTGGGGCAGGTCTCGGCCATTGCCACAACACCGGGCCTGATCTCATCCGCCGGGCGGCCCGCCGATGCCCGGTTGATGACCGTGATGACGTCCACCGGCTCCCCGGCCATGGTGAGCTGCTGCACCGCGCTGAACACCGCGCGGCTCACGCCCTCGTCGAACATCCCGGGCACCAGCTTGATGATGTACTCCCGTGCGCGGGCCGGGTCCATGAGCGCCGCGCCCAGGAACGCCCGCTGCGTCTGCTGCTGTCGGCTTATAGTTGCACGTTCCATTCAAAAGCCTCACAAAAAATCAAGTATGTCGGTGTCCGGCCCGATCTCCCGCGGGCGATCCTCCGTGCTGGCGGGGCGCTGGGTGGGGACGGGATCCACAAAATCGTCCTTCAGGGCGAACAGCCCCTCCCATCCGCGCAGGATGCTCTGCTCGAGCACTGCGGCCATGTAGCCGTAGCGGTCACGCACGCCCGCCTCGTCGGCCAGCTGGTTGAGCTTGTTGCAGGCCAGCGACGCGGCGTTGACGGTCAGCGGATGCTTGCCCGCGGCCCGGGACTCCTCAAATGCGAGCAGGGCCTCCGTCAGCCGTTCATTCCACGGGAAGGATTCCCGGAGAACATCCCGGACGCTCTCTCGCGCGCCCGCCCGCGTATTGTTCTCTCTTGTATTGTTATTCTTGTATTGTTCTGGGTGACATTTTTGTCGGGGGGTAGGCGACATTTTTGTCGGGGTGGGTGCGACATTTTTGTCGCCCGCCGACACTGGGTGTCGCTCACCGACATTTTTGTCGGGGTGGTTTTCGGCGCAGACATCCGGCACGCTGCCGACCAGCGGGGAAATGTACCGCCGATTAGCTGCGCCGTCCCGGGCGTAGCTAACGGCCACATAGCCCAGCTCCTGCAGGTGCTTCACCCAGCGCTGGACTGTGCGCTCCGTTGTGTCGTACAGCGGGCAGAAGTAGGCGTTGCTCGCGTAGCAGCAGCCCGTCTTGTCGGCCAGAGAGGTGATTTCTGCGTAAAAAATCTTTTCGGCGGGCTTCAGCCGCCGATCATACCGCACCGAGGCGGGGAGAATGGCGAAAAATCCAGGATTGTCCATAGGTTCTGCCTTTCTAAAAATGGCTGACCTTAACACAGGGGTGCGCCGCGCTCTTTTCGGCGCATCCCTGCAAGGTCATTTTTCAATTCTTCAACGTTTAAAAGGGGAGGTCGCCCTCATCCTCGATCATGGCGAAGTCGTCACCCGGCCCGCGGCTGTACTCCGGTGCGGGCGCGCCCACTCTGGGCCCCTCAGCGGGAGCTGAAAGAGCCCCTGCGTTGTCCGCTTTGCTGCCGCAGAAGTTGATGTTGTTGGCGACGACCTCCAGCACGGTGCGGTTGGTGCCGTCCTTTGCCGTGTAGGTGCGGCTCTGCAGCCGTCCATCCACCGCTACCATCTGGCCCTTAGTGAGCCATTTATAGGCAAACTCGGCAGCGCGCTCCCATGCAATGACGGGAATCCAGTCCGCCACGCTCTTGCCGTTGGCGTCCCTGCGCCCGCGGTCAACGGCCAGGGTGAACGTCGCCACCTGCTTGCCCGTGTTGGTCTGCCGCAGCTCCGGGTCCCGGGCCAGGCGGCCCTGCAATGCAACTACGTTCAGCATCAGATCATCACCACCACACTGCCGCACTCCACCAGATCGGCCAGCTGCTCGCCCAGATAGGCGGCGATGTTGCGCTTGGCCTCCAACTTCCACGCCCCGCCGTCAGCCTCGTACAGTGCCGGGCGGCCCTCTTTGTCAAGGCGCAGCAGGAAATCGCTGGCAGGCTGTTCGACCTCAAGGAAAGTGCGGTAGGGCTGCAAGTGGACGATGGGCTGCACCGTCTGCTGCTCTTTCAGCACCGCGCCGGTGCGGACGCTGACCTCCTGGCTGATCCCGTTGTCCACACTGGACACGCCCTGATTAACGTCAATGCGGCTCAGCAGGGCCAGCAGGTAGTCACGGTCATCGGTGACAGCGTACAGGCTTTGCAGTTCGATAACGGCGTGTTCCTGGCTCATGTATTGGTTGACAGAAATGCTCGGCACATCGCTCACGGCCTCATACAGCGGCAGGCGGCTGTAGATCGCGTAGTCGCGGCCCGTATAGGTGCTGTCCACTACGACCCGCCGGGCGCTGTCCACACGCACATACAGCTGCGGTGCCTGGGCGACGCCCTCGGTGCGGATCAGCTTGACCAGCGCCTCCAGAGTATCCACCGAGTACCGTGCCGGGAGTTCAACCTCCGGCTTGACCTCGCGCAGATCGGCGGAACAGAACTGATGCCCGTTGCGCGTTTCCAGGGTAAAGGGGGTCGCCAGCTCCACAATGCGGTTAATAGCGTCTTTTAAAAAGCTGTTTTCCATTGTCTTTGTCCTTTCTGTATGTTAATACCCGGCACGGCCCACGCGGGCCATTGCGGGCATCGGTGTCTCATCGCCGTCCATGTCCACCTGTCCGGGGACCTGCGGCGTCATCTCGGCCAGCAGCAGGCTGCCGTCCCGCGCCTTGGTGATGCACAGGGATGTGCGCACCGGCTGGATCGGCGCGAGGGTGGTCTTTGCCTGCGCGTCCATGCCGATCTGCTGGCGGTAGTCGTCCGGGGCAAACGTCAGCGTGATGGTGATCTTGCGCTTGGCCGTTGCCGCGGTGTTGGGGTCCATGATGTTCGCCACGACCCTCTCAACCTCATAGTCTGTGATCTCGGCAATCGCGCCCATCGCCATCTCCAGCACGCTCTTTTTGTTTACGATCTGGGGCATTACTCATCACCTCCAACTTTTTTGGCCTCACCCTTATAATGCCGCTTCATCATGATATAAGCGGCCTTCTCGGCCTCAAGGTCGTCAGGGTGTTCTCTGCGCATCCTCTCGATCAGTTCATCGCGCCAGAAATGCAGAGCCGCGCACAAAAAAGGGATATCCGGGCCAGACATTCCCGCCTCGCCGTTCAGCGCCGCGAGGACGACATCCAACGCCTCTTCTTGGACGGCATCAATCTGTTTGGGGCTTTCTTCTCCGCCCAGAACTTGCGTCTTAATAATGTTATCGACGCTTTGCAGCCTGGGCTTATACCATACATTCATCGTTTGCATCCTCCTAAAAACTAAATTTCTTCCCCAAACACCTCGGCGAAGCTGCCGGGGCCATGGATATTATCAAAAGCAAATTGTGCCGCCTGTTCCAACTCCCGCCGGGCACCGGGGTCAAAATGGACACCCAGGGGCGGCTCATTGTGATGGTCGTGGCACAGCCAGACCTTGAGGCCGTACCGCTCAGACAACTCGCGCCGTCCGCGCCCGAATAGGATGTGGTGCTCCTCCAGGCCGCGCGTGGTGCGCAGATTGTAGCGCTTGCGGCACAGGTAGCACTCTTTATCGCTTTGCAGTATGCTTTTTGCCACGGCGCTCCTCTAGTCCGTTGACGGCATCCACCGCCTGGCGCACATCACCAACAGGCAGCTCCACCGTCGTCCAGCGGCAGCCGCACATCATGCAGACGCGGCGGCGGTATATCCGCCGGGTCCCCTTGGCGCGGGTGTCGATGACGCGCACTTGGCTGCTGTTGCACTTAATGCAATCCATCGGCACGCCTCCAGTCTCGGTATTGCTCGGTGGTTTCGGCGTCGTCAACGCCGGCCTCGCTCAGGCGGTCAAAGATGCGCTCAATAAAGTCGTGCATCTGCTGCCGGGTAAAGCTGCTGCTGCCCAGGCCCAGGCGGGCCATGCAGTAGCCGCCGTCCAGCAGTTCCATCATCTGCACAACGCGGTATGTGCTGCGCAGGGCGGGCAGGGCCTTGACCGGCACGCGCCAGGTCTCGACCTCTGCGCCGAACTCGCCCAGCAGGTCCAGATAGCACTGTTCGGCGGTCACCCCGCCAGGGGTGCCGCCGTTCATTGCCAGGGCCAGCTTGTTCAGCAGCGCCCACATGAGGCGGTTCTGATCCAGTGTGCGCTTGTTCTTCACCGGGCGGATGTCGATCTCCACGCATAGGGGCTGCCCCCGCGCGCGGCGCTCCAGCTCGGCGTGCATCCGCTGGGCCTCCAGGCGATACGCACCGTCAATCGTCAGCCCGTCCATGTCGTTGACTAAGGGCTGGCCCGTTGGGATGTACCAGGCGGCCACATGGGCGATCAGCTGGCTTGCCATGTGATCACGCTCCCGTCACGCTTGCGCACCCTCAGCGAGGCCACGCTTCCGTCACCGTTGTAGGTGATGTCGTCCAGGGCGAGGGCATCGTCCAGAACATAGCGCTCAATGATGTTGGTGCCGGGCTTGCCCTGGGGGACGATGTGAACCTTGCTGGCCGGGATGCGCAGCGGCGGCAGGTTCAGCACCCCAGCGCCGATGCTCCAGGCGGCAGCAGCGGCCAAAAAGCTGCCGTCTGCCTCGTTGGTGGGCGCGTCGCTGCTCACGCGGTAGGTGCTGGGGCAGGGGGCGTCCTTTGTGATGTCGGCCAGGGCCACGGCGCAGTACAGATACCGCCCGCAAACGTAGTGCCGCACACTGTAGCCCGCCAGCCCGCCGGGCATACGCTCACAGCACTCCTCCAGATGGGCGCGCACGGCGTTGACATCCGGCCACAGCTTGATGCGCACGCCCTCGGCGTCCACCTCCAGGATGCTGAGCGTGACCTCGTCAGCTGTCAGCAGGGCGAGGTTTTTGGGGGTCTCATTCTTCTCCATGTTTATCCTCCATTTCCGGGCCGATGTAGGCACCGGCCTCATTGTAGTTCTTGGGGTCCGCCATCGGGCTGTCCCATCCGCACATAGCCCCGCCGTACATGGCAGCAGCCTGGGCGCGGGTGACGCCCGCAGCCTCGTTCAGTGTGTCCACGGCCTCTTGCTCCACCACACCGAACAGGGCGCGCTCCCCGCGCACGATGCGGACGATGTTGTTAGTGTAGCGGCTGCGGGCGTAGGCGTAGGCGGGCAGCCCTGCCTCATCATAGGTCATTTTCATGGGCTTGGTCTCCTTTTTCGGTTTTGGCCGCTTGTGCGGCATACCGGCGGCAAGCGCCGGGTGTTTCTTTCTCCAGCTGCACACTCTATGTCGGATTGCCTCCGGCGTCACGGTCTGAGTGTAGCCCATCATCCTGCACACGCTGCTGATCCGCGCGCCGCCGTAGTAGTACAGGATGCTCTCCATCATCATCTCCGGCGGCACAGGGTTGCAGATGCGCTCAACAGGCGGGCCGACGGGTTGCTTGTTTTGAGGGTGCGCCGCGCGGAATGTGTCAAGGCTTGTATAGCCCAGGCGCTCCAGCAGGGTGTCCTCGGCCACGCTCAGACACTCGGCGCAGATTCTCAACTGGCGGCGGGCGTTGGTGCAGTTCCTAAGCCTGGATTGCACCCAGGCCAGATCATCCGTTGTCATCAGCAAATCTGCCTTGCCAGCGCGGTGGCCGGGATGCGCTTGTCGCGGCCGGCCCCGATCCAGCCCTCAAAGTTGCGGCAGACCTTGCGCGCGGCGTAGGGGTCTGTGCCGTAAACGATGTGTGCGGCCTCGGGCACTGTCACCAGCTCGCCCGCAGCCTCATGCCGGATGCGCTCCAGCGCATCCCGGTAGCCTTGCTTTTCGCGTGCCATATTTACCTCCTTGTTGCCTGCATCCGCCCGGCGTGGTACAATCGGGGCAGAAAGGTCGTGTGTTAATTGACAAATGCGCAGTACAAAATCTTTAAAGCCGTGTGCCGATACCATACGCTGCAGAAAATACTGGATGCAACCCAGGTCGGTGACTATATCGATCTGCAAAATGCGGCAGGGGTCGGTATGTTGGACTTTTCCGACAACCGCATGGACGAGAAAACCACCGTCACGCTGACAAACGCAGCCGCAGCGATTGGGCGGAAATTCGCGCTTGGATTACTTTTGGGCTTGCCGTCTGGGGCGCTTTTACCGGAACTATCGCGCTATTTTTAAAATAACTGCGATGGTGTTGACAATCGCTGTAACGGTAACTGCGGCCAGCGTCAGGTTGTTGGCCAGCTCAATGCGCTGTTTGCGGTGTTTATTTTCAAGATTGTTCATGGTGTTCACCCCTTGGCCTACTGTAGCCATCAGTTGCGATTATCGTGGAAGTTGTCTTGCACTTCTCATAAAAATCCCATCCGCTGCAGCACATGGATAACAGCAAGAACGAGTGCAACTGTCCCCAGCAGAGCGCTATACAGGGACAGGAAGATCATTTCCTTGCGCATTCGTGCTTCACGCTGCTCGTCTTCTTCATCGTCATGCCGGTGAAGGAACTTGTCCAGCGCATCACGGTAGCCTTTCTTTTCGCGTGCCATGCTTAACCTCCTTGTTTCCACCGCTGTTTTCGTGCCAAAATACCGCCTGCACCAGACTTAATATTTGTGCACCAAACGCGGCACCCATAAAAAAGCTGAACCAGTCCAATGCACCACCCCCTTTATGTGTCCAAGGTGGACACATTGTTGCTGGGGAACAGCAGTTCCTTGGGGGTTGTGTGCAGGGCCTGCGCAATAGCGGCGACCTTGGACAGCGGCAGATCGACCTTGCCCAGCTCGACCTGTGACATCATCGACCTGCCTTTGTAGCCGACGGCCCGGGCCAGCTCCTCCAGCGTCAGCCCGTTGGCAATGCGAAGCTGACGGATCCTGTCGTACACTCCGTTCATCTGTATCAACTCCTTTGCGTGTCCAAGGTGGACACAATCGCAGCGCACATTTATTGCGCACTTTTCTGTTAGATAGTGTTAGATACTGTTAGATAGTGCAAGATAGTGAATGATATTCACATTATTGAGCAAAAAAAATCTGTTCCCTTTTGGCTTGATTTAGGTGCAACAGTCGCGTCAAAGAGACAACCTCCGATGCCTTAAATTCCGTTTTCCCGTTTATTTTATTATAAAGCCCCTCGCGAGAAATTCCCAACTCATGGGCCAACCAAGTTACGGTAACTCCCGATTTCGAAATTGCATCCTGCAGCAGAGTCGTATTAGTCATTTGTTTCACCCCTATCTGTGAAAAATATTCACCATCTATGTTATACCACCCGCGTGATTGAATGTCAACTATCTTCTTGAAAAATGTTGATTTTATTTCACGCTCGTGGTATAGTAGGCTAAAAGGAGGGCTGAAGATGCTCGAAGCCTATAAAAGAATTCGTGAATTACGAATTTCAGCGGGACTATCGCAGGATGAATTGGCTAAAAAAACAGGATACAACGATAGGTCATCCATTGCAAAAATTGAAGCCGGTAAAGTTGATTTAACGCAGTCTAAATTAGTTGCTTTCGCAGACGCGTTGAATACAACGCCTGGTTATTTAATGGGCTGGGAACCAGACAGCAAGCCCCCCATCCCCGCCGGGTTCCAGCCGCTGCCGAAGCGGGACCGCATCCCGCGTGTGGGGCAGATTGCCTGCGGCACACCCATCCTCGCGGAGGAGAATGTCGAGACCTACGATGAAGTCCCCAGCGCGTGGCACGCCGACTTTACGCTGCTTTGCCAAGGGGACAGCATGGAGCCTAAAATCAAGGACAGCGACATTGTGGCGATACACAGCCAGCCGATGGTCGAGAACGGCCAGATCGCCGCCGTCCTGATCGATGGCGAGGCCACCCTCAAGCGCGTGTTTCTGTTCGATGATCATATCGAACTCCGCGCCGAAAACCCCACATTTCCGACTATCCTGCGCATCGGCGAGGATATGAACACCATCACCATCGAAGGCAAGGCCGTTGGTCTCTGCCGCAAACTGTAAGGAGGCTCTGTATGATTGTGTTGCATGGGCTACAGCATAAAGCCATAGGCGTGGGTGACGGAGTTGTTGTCATCAAAAGGGAAAAGACCCTATTTGTTGCCGAACGCCGCAAAGTCATCCCTATTTCGCAAATCACGGCTGTCAAAATGAAATCACCTGGCGCAATCACGAACGGCTACATCCAAATACAGCTTGCCGGTCAAACCACAGCCGACGCAAGCAACACTGTCACGGGCGGTACAATGGACGCCGCCAACGATGAAAATGCCGTGATTTTTACTGCTGAGTATCTGCCAAAAGCAGAGCGCGTACAGGCGGAGATCAACCGTCAGTTGGCTGAGCAAAAATAAAAATGCCCGCAGTGTTGGCGCACCGCAGCCAGCCCAAAGTAGAGGACGGTGAGATCGCCGCGGTTCGCATCGGGGAAGAGGCCACCCTCAAGCGCGTGTTTCTGTTCGATGACCACATTGAGCTCCGCGCCGAAAACCCCACATTCCCGACTATCCTGCGCATCGGCGAGGATATGAACACTATCACCATCGAGGGCAAGGCCGTTGGCCTCTGCAGGGGACTGTAAAAATAGCCCTTCTCTACTGAACGAAACTCAAAGGAACAGAATTTAGACTATGGAACAGTAAGGAGAAAGCATTGGAAAACACAGTGAACCGTCTTATTGATAAATCAATCGAGTCCTTTTTGATGGCGATTGAAGTGTATAACAAGCCAACGATTCATTACCGCATCGAAGGATTCTCTATGTTCATTTGTAATGCTTGGGAGCTATTGCTTAAGGCACATATGATGAACACGCAGGGGGAAAGGTCAATCTATTACAAGGATAATCCGAACCGAACATTATCCCTTGAGAATTGTATCGAAAAGGTCTTTACGAACAGAAAAGCGCCCCTGCGGCTGAACCTTGAAAAGATTATCGAATTGCGGAATACCAGCACACATTTCATCACAGAAGAATACGAGATGGTCTATGTGCCGCTGTTTCAGTCCTGTGTATTTAACTATACAGAAAAACTGCATGACTTTTTTGGCATTGAAGCAAACAAGTATGTTCCGCAGAATTTTCTCACATTGACGGTAAGTATGCGTCCGCTGGACGTGGAAGAGATCCGTGCAAAATATCCGCCGGAATTGGCAAACCGCCTTTTACAGGCAAGCGCAGACATACAAAGCCTATCGGCAGAAGAAAATAACGCAGCATTTGCCATTCGCATTGAACACTATCACTACATCACAAAAGACAAAGACAAGGCAACCTCGACCATACATATTGACAAGAATGCAGAGACGAGTGGTGTTATCATCAAGGAAATACAGGACCCGAATAATGTCTACCCATTCAATGAAAAACGCTGTATTACCAGAATAAACAAACGCTTGGCAAGTGATGGCGTTGCGGTTACAATCAACAGCTACCATTTTCGACTTTTTGTGCAGCATTATGGAATAAAGAGTAATCCAAAATTGTGTTACAGCTATAATGTTCCTTCGCATCCTATGTATAGTTACTCTATGGCAACTATTGATTTGATTGTTATGGAAATAGAAAAAGACCCGGAGAACATTCTCCAGGTCTTAAAAGAAAGGTCAAAAAAAGAGGAGACCCCAGGGGCAAAGGATTCTAAGCATTAAGCCTACTCCCATTCGGGAACCCAGCCTTTTTCCTTCACGAGTCTTCCTTTATCTATATTATACACAGTTCGGATCCATTATGCAAGCGGTACGAACACTTTTGTAGGAATTACCAAAAAAGCAAAAAACGCCCCACGGCTGCAACCGTGAGACATTTTAGTGGCTCGGCGTGTCCAAGGTGGACACAATACGAAACCCTTCCAACTCGTATTGTACCACCTCCGGACACGCTTGTCAAAGTGTATCGTAAGACTAACTATTAAAAGTCAAGCCCCAAAACAAAATTTTCGA
>ULVZ01010782.1_pt1 | contig 26796 bp, 25 predicted proteins | sample 1959901 | NCBI WGS metagenome assembly ULVZ01 (sample SAMEA4835800, study PRJEB28245) | human gut metagenome | biome: gut microbiome; material: fecal sample | place: Denmark | collected 2008 | reverse complement strand
AAAAACGACCCGAATCTATCTGAAAGAACTGGATCATTCCGCATTGGATGCGGTTAATAATCAAGTGGCTGATTTCATTTTTGCAGTGAATGGCTGATTTATCTCACCCGCACAAGACACCAGCAGACCCTCTGTTTCAGGCAGACGGTGGGGTTGGAGCTTCATTATTGCATCGAGAATCCCGGCTGTCAGGTATTTTGCCATTTCTCGGTGTTTCTGCAAGCTTTGCTCCATTGTATATGGTTATTATCCAAGGGAAAAGGGAGGGTCTCCCAGTGGGGAGCTTCTCCCGCATTTTCTTCTTGTTCGTCTCGGGCTATGGGGATAATTTTTCAGGCGGTATGAGTATATTTTAAACTGCCTGCCATTGTATGTAATATGGTCTGTTGATACAAAAAGAGAGATCAGTGTAGTAAATAATTTTATTTAAAGGTAGTATTTGGCTTTATTTTATGGTATATTATCATAAAATATATATATTTGTTTCTGTTTCTTCACTCTCTCCCGTAGAGAGTGGAAAAATAGTTAAAACAGCATATAGCATATATAAAAACCATGACAAAACTATTGTCTTTTAATTGCGCTACAAAGTTAGTATGCTTTATACTTTCTGCTGTTTTCCATTAAGTTCTATTATTTATCAATTTGTCTCCCATATTCTCTTTTTGTCCTTTTCTATCTGCTTTTTATTTGCTCCCTCAGTTCCTTGGGAGAACATCCCAGGCATCTTTTACAAAATCTGGAAAAATTCGCCAAAGATGAAAAGTCCAATTCATTGGCAATGATCCCCAGCGGCAAATCTGTGACTGAAAGTTTATACTTAATCTCCCCCAACAGTTGTTTCTGCATCCATTCAGCCGGCGTTTCCCCGAACTCTGTATTGAATTGTCTTTTAAATGTGGAAATGGAAAGTCCACAGGCCGATGCCAGCTCTTTCACCGTTCTGCATCCTTTATAATTATCCAAAACTTTGTTTTTGAAATCCTGCGATTGCCCGATAATCGTATAGAAGAAATTTGCCAGTTCCGGCTTGGAATAGTAAAAACGGATATTCCAAAAAAGTTCTTTAAGCTTTATCTCATGAAAATGGATACAGTTTGCCCCGTCTTCCAAGTAACATACCAAAAGTTCAAGAAATTTAGATAAACGATCTCTTATCTCAAGAGGCTCCATGCTATATTCGATAATACCCTTTAAATGAAATAGTTCTGAAAAAGAGGCCTTTTGGCAAGGCCATACCCCTCCCTCAAACATGGCAGTTATTACTTCACAGCTTTCCAGCGCACACATACTGAACAGGCTGTCACGGCAGAGAAACGCCATTTTTCCCTTTGGTATTGTAAGTTGGAAACCGTTACAGGAAAGCCGTAGATTTCCTTTCAAAACAAACAGGATGCAGTCCTTTACCAGCTGCTCTTCATGATTCAGTCCCTCGTCAAATTTATAGTGCCGGAATACTTCCTGCATACACTTCGAATAATGATAGCATGACGTATGCTCGCTCAAATAAAATAGTTCCATTGTTTCTGCTTTTGTTACTGACAGACAAGCTCTTTATCCTATCTATCAGACTGTTATATAATCTATAATTTGTTTTATTCAGATTTCAAATTTCTTCATCACCCACGTATGCACTTGGACAACCTGTTTTGACTGTTTTTCCACTCTCTACGGGAGAGAGTGGAAAAATAAATGGGAATTATAATTCAATGATATTATGCGAATGAGTCATGAGATATTCAATATGGAGTGGTCCAATACAGACTCGATTTACCTTCATACCCGGGACGGTCTCCTCTATTCGGCTTTCGCGGGATCGGCGGAAAGGCTTTTAAGTTTCGTGCGTGGTTTACGGGCGAGCAGGGCATTCTGGTGCGGGCAAGAATTTCTGGCCGTTCATTCTGTCCGTGCAAGAAAGATTTTAGAGTCTTTCCCAGGAAATTGCATTTTTATTAATGATTATTACATAAGAGTAGCTTTGTCTTTTTCTAAACAAAATAAAATAATGAAACAATGATAACAGTATGATGAAACAGTTTTTTCTTTTGGTGTTTTTGCTTTGCTCAGCGGGAGCCTTTTCCCAAAAGGTTGCCTTGAAGAACAACTTGGCCTACGATGCCTTGAAGACTCCGAACCTTTCCCTTGAGTTCTCGATGGGGAGGAAATGGACTCTTGACACCCAGGTGGGTATGAATTTCTTCTTTTATACGAAAGACGCCACCTCCCCGCGATACAAGACAAAGAAGTTCAGCCACTGGCTGGTACAACCGGAGCTCCGTTACTGGACGTGTGACGTTTTCAACGGCTGGTTCTTCGGGCTGCATGCCCATGGCGGGCAGATGAACATAGGTGGTATTGACGTGCCCTTCGTTCTTCAAAAAGGGGATGGAAAAATGAAAGACCACCGTTACGAGGGTTATTTCTGGGGAGGCGGATTGAGTGCCGGGTACCAGTGGGTGCTTTCCAGCCGTTTCAATATCGAAGCCTCCCTGGGTATCGGTTACGTGCACACCCGTTATGACAAGTACAAGTGTACCACCTGCGGTCAGAAGATCGGCAAGGGGGATGCGGACTATATAGGTCCCACCAGGGCCGCCATTTCAATCATCTACATGTTGAAATAATCCCCCTTGCATCCTATAGAGACATCTTTTTATTCTATCACGCTAAAAAAGTAATATCGATGAAACCGTTACAATATTATAAAAAGCAAATCCTTGTCATGGGCTGTCTGGGAATGTTCCCCTTATTGTCTTCCGCCCAAGACATTTTATCAACGTCGGGTACCCTGCGCTGGGATTATTCAAACAGCCATGTGGAACGTGAAGCGGGTGGAGATGTACTGGATATTACCTTCAGTGTATCTCCCCTGGCTGGACTTAAGAACCAGGAAATCGCTTATCTGTTCCCCGTCTATGTCTCGGCTGACGGGCACGACAGCGTCCGCCTTGAACCGGTCTGCGTGTCGGGCAAGAGGAGGTACAAGGTAATCAAGCGTCGCAAGACGTTGGGCAACCTGAAACCTGGTGATCCTGGATCCGGTGAGGTACGTTCCTCCAAGGAGCTAAAAAGTTCGGGGCTGACGGTGAAAAGTAGCGTCCCCTTCGAGCGTTGGATGGCAGACGGGCGCCTTGTTGTTAGGGAAGTGTCGTACGGCTGTGCCGAATGCGGCACGAACGAGAGCGAGGGCATCGCCTTTCAAGCCGGCATCCCTCTTTTCGGGGAGAAGGATTATGCCTACAGTTTCATTGAACCGGAGAAGGTGCTGGTCAAGTGCTACAAGGACTCCTTCGACTGCAAGGTGGTCTTTCCCGTGGCACGCCACGACCTGCAGGAGCAGTTTGCCGGCAATGCTCAGGAGCTTGACAGGCTGAAGGAGTTTCTTTCGGAGAACCTGAACATTCAGGGAACGGAGCTCAAGGAGGTGAATATAAAAGGCTATGCCTCTCCTGAAGGAGATTTTGACTACAACAAGTCCCTTGCACAACGACGGACTCAAACCCTTTCAGAATATATTTCCAGCCAATATCCCGCCTTGAAGAAAGCGCCGGTCTATCGTACCGAAGGTGTCGGGGAGGACTGGGAAGGCCTTAAGGAGGCGGTCAACGGCTCCACTCTCGCCAATAAAGAAGAAATCCTCTTTATTATCGGACATAACGGGCGTGATACCGAACGTGAGGCGGCCATACGCGCTTTGGATGACGGCAGGAGTTATCAGGTTCTCCTGAAAGAGTTCTACCCGTCCCTGCGACGTACTACCTTCAGTCTTAGTTTTGACGTGAGACCATACACTGTGGAGGAACTTTCTGGAATTTTTGAGAAGAAACCCGAGTGTCTGAGCCAGTACGAGATGTACCGGCTGGCCGGACTGTATGTTTCCCGGGGTGAGAATCCTCTGCCGGTGTACAAGAAGGCGTACGAACAGTTTCCGGATGACACCGTGGCAATCCTTAACTATGCCAATGCCCTGTTGAAGTACGGGAAGGATGCGGACGGTGCGTTGCGGGTGTTGGAAGCGGTGAAGAATGACAGCCGTGCACTTTTTCCCATGGCCGTTGCCTGTAACATGAAGGGTGACTGGAGGCAGGCGGAAGAATTATTGGAGAAAGCCGGTGTGAGCAGGGCATCCATGCTAAGACTTCCCGGATAGCCGAAGGACGAGAAAACAAACATGGGATACAGATGTAACTCAGACATATATAGTATTAGTATTTTAAATTTAAGAACAATTCAAATTATGAAAGTAATGAAGTATTTTGCAGCGGCTTCACTGGCGTTGTTTGCTGCATGTAACAATGAAGAGAATCCGGTCGTACCGGAGAGTGGGAACCAGCCTGTTGATGTGGTGATGTCAGTAGCATTGCCCGGTCCAAGCACACGTGCCGCCATGGGGGACTTGCAGGACACCGCCAACGATCAGGATGCGGCAACAGTTGAAAAATTGCATGTGTACTTGTTAAATGGAGATGATATCGTCCTGGCGAAAGAATTCGCAAAGGGTTCTGATGATTTTACCAAGCTGACCTCGACAACTCCAGTGGGAGCTGCTGAAACGACAGGAGGCTATAAATTCCTTGATGTGGACAAGGGTGCGACAAAGGCACTTGTTATTGCTAACCCTCAGGGAGCGTTGATTGACGGTGAGGGTAAGACTGTTGCTGAAATCAGCAAACAACAGCTGAAAGCCCAAATTAATGAAGTGATTTATGCCGGTTCTGAAACACTTGCCACCGTTGGCGCTGAACCTTATGGTGTCACCCCCCAGGACGACAAGCGTACTGTAAAAAAAGCGGAACTTACATTAACCGCCAGCATGAACCGCTTCCAGGTGATTGGAACCAAATTTGTCAAGGTTACCTGGAAAGACGGGAAAAAGACGGAGGCTGAACAGTGGTGTACGGCTTGGCTGGCCAAGGATGAAAACAAGGGAAAGAGCAGCGCCGAAGCGTGGGCGGCTTTCAAGGCTGATGCCAACGGTTTCAACGGCCAGACATGGGACGGCAAGTCCGACATTACCCAGCAAGCCAACCTGAGTCAATGGTTGCAGGTTGTCGAAGTGACCACCGCAAACCAGGGTATCCTGATGAACCGTTTCAGCAGAACGCTTTCTATTCCTGCACTTACAGTGGAAGAAGAGGCAAACTGGTTCTGGGCCAAGACTTATGCGGGTGACAGATATGACTTTGCCAGCGGTACATTCAAACCGGACGGCCAGACTGACCTGTCGGACGTGGCATCCTATTTCAATGCAGCGGGCTTCGATTTCGAACAAGGTGCAAAGGCCGCAGCGTTCAATTTCTTTGTAAACGGCATTACCGGTTACGGAAAAGACAACAATGCGCCCAAGCTTGCCTTCGTCTTCAAGACAGGTGACGATGGCGTATCCGCCGACAGACGTTTTGTGGTCATCTCCGGTTACGCGAAGACAGAAGGTGCGACAGACGGTACAACTGATGTCCCGGCCGGCAAGGGCGGCTACCTGATCAACTTGAATCTTAGTACATTGAACAACGGACAGGGTATACTCGTGGATACAGATCCGACCATTCCGGAAGGGGTGACTCCCGAACCGGGCGGCCAGGAAGATCTGGAAGACGAGAATGTGAATGTGATTGTCCGTGTTGAGGTGCAGGCCTGGACTGCTGTGAACGTCTTCCCCATCCTTGACTGATAGATAGAGAGTAATAGCCAACTGCCGGGCAGTTCTCCCGTGCCGCCCTTAAAGGGCCGGTACCGGAATCTGCCCCGCACTCTCGGGGAGGGGAAAGATTATCCCCTCCCTTTTTTATTACTCCCGGAAGGAACACGCATCTTCTCTTCCGGGAAAATAATCTGTACTGATTTATAATAATTTGTGTAAAGTATGAACATAAGATATATATCCACCTGGCTGGGTCTGCTGCTCACTTTATACCTCGTGACCGCCTGCGACCGGGTATATGACGATTTGAGCGGCTGTCTTGGCAACACGATTGTCTTTTCCTATCTGGCTGATGACAATCAGGAACATCTGCGGGAATATGTGGATGCCGTTGACGTCTTTATTTTTGACGCCAAGGGCGAGGTTCTTGTAGAAAGACACCATCTGGATGGGGAACGCCTGCTTTCGCCGCTGGAGGTCACACTCCCGGAAGGAGATTATAAAGTGGTGGCCGTAGGCAACGCCTTGAAAGAAACGGGCATAGCTGTTGAGGACGGCTACAAGAGGGCGTCGGTTTCCCGTCCCGAACTGATGGAGAAGGACGGACAGGCATCCGGCACGTTTGACAGGCTGTACTTGGGTGAGACATCCATCACCTCCAAAGTTATGAACGAGTCCCGTGATGTGGTAAGACTTTATTCCCAGCACGTGAAAATCCATGCGGTAGTTCTTTCCGACGAGGATAATAATTCACAAACTTGGTTTGAACAGAACAAGGGAGAGGGATTCCGTCTGACACTGGAATCACCTTCCGCCCGTTTCTCCTTTTCCGGACAGCGTGCCGGGAAAACATCTTTCGATCTCGCGTTCACCGCGGGCGGGAAAAACGATCGTTTTGTGCTTGACTTCAATACCCTGCGCTTCGAGGACGGGGATCCGTTAACGATCCGCCTTATGCAAGGAGAAAAAGTCCTTTGTACCGTAGATGTGGCGCAATATATCGCGCAATATCCCGAGCAGATACGGATAACGGGGCGTCAGGAGGCTGTCCTGCCGCTGTATTTCCGCCAGAATCCCCTCTCTCTGAGTATAAGTGTAAAACCATGGGAAGCTGTTGACGTGGTTCCCATAACTGATTGATTAATATTATGTTGAAAGATATTAAATATATTCGTATGATGAAGGCTGTGAGGTACTCTATGATAACGGTGTCACTGGTCCTTTGCTTCATTCCGGTATCTTGCCAGAACGGGGAGCCTATTCCGGAACAGTTTTCCGATGAGGATGCCGTGACGGTCAGACTGAATCTGTCGACCAGGGGTGTTGAATCCGGCGGGAGTGTTATGCTGGACAACTATTCATCCGATCCCGCCAACTGGTATAAGACCGGCACGCTGTTTCCCCAGGCTCCCGCTCAGCCCAGGATAGCGCTTATGGTTTTCAACAAGGAGCAGAACCGGTATGTGTACAGCCGCCTGCTTCCTTTCAGTTCCGGTAACGCGGAAGGGGAATACCAGACCAAGGTACGCATCCCCAAGGGCGAGAGTGAATTCTACGCTTTCTATGCCCCCAACCAGACGGGAAAGGATCTGCCCTATTATACCCCCGGAGGAATCCTGCAGAACGCGGTTCCATGGGATTTCCTCGGGGAAGGCATGGAAGAGGTGGACAGGGAGGATATTGTCGGAGCCGCATTCCCTGCCATCATCAAGGAGCAGGATGACGGCAGTCTCGGCATACCGGTGGACAACCCGTACGATGGCGTGACTCCTTCCCCGTCGGATGAGAAGATCATAGACTGGACAACAACTTCCATGGTAGCCTGGGAAGACGCTCCCGGAATATCGAACAGGCTGCATATGGGCATGCTTTCGGGAAAGCTGACCACGACCGTCCAGCCCGCTTCCGGGAAGCAGGTACAGGATATCACAATCCCGCTGTTCCGTGATTTCTCCCGTGTCAGGATATACATCGCAAGCATTGCCCCCTTTGACCGGATCATGTATGATTATAAAAGGATTGCCTTGCTGAACTTTCCGGTACTGATGTCCCCCTCCTTCAGGGAGAATGACTCGGACGTTTCCCAGCTTGCAGGCTCCACACCGGAAACGGGAAAGAACACGGAGCACACGGGCACGTATTCCTACGGAATAAAGAGTGAAACGCAGCTGACCATATACGAGGCCCCCCTCAATGCTGACGGAAAGGTTGACTATACGAAAATGGACGCCCAGAAATACGAGCAGTTCTTCCTTCCCCAGTACCTGGCCCCGTATATTCCGGAAGCCAATTCCTGGCAGAAGGGACAGCCCCACCCGAAGATACAGCTGACAGTGGAGTATCATACAGGAGGTGACACCTCACAGGGCAGGACAAGGACTTTCCTGCTTGATGTTGGTGAGGAGAGCTCTCCCGGGGTGTATTCCGGTCCTGTCTATCCGAACCGGGATTACAAGGTATTCATTGTCCTGCCGGAATCCTCTGACCGGGAAATTATTTACCGGGTCGAGTCCTGGAACAGCAAGACGGTGGATTTTCCCCCGTTCCAATGATGTACACGAGAATTGTCATGATAAATTTAAATATTTATGAAACGATATAAACTGAAAATAATTTGCCGCATCCTGTTGTTATTGCCCGTCCTTGCCGGCTGCACGGATGACGAGCTCCTTCAAAGGAGCGGTGTGGTGGAGGGAATACCCACCACTGTGGATATAAACGTGGGTACGGCAGCCAATACGGCCAAGACACGCTCCGCCCTGCTGGAAAGCGAGGAAAGGAAAATCTACGACCTTTACCTGTGGGTCTTCAACGCCTCGGGGGACGTGGAATTTTCACGCGAGTACCCCAGGAGTGATCTTTACCAGGCGGCAAGCGACCTTGAGGCGTCCACGGGCGAGGCTGACGGTGACGCCCCCACGAGCATGGGACTTCTGAAAAACATAAGCCTCACCACCGGGGAGAAGACACTGTTCCTCCTCGCGAACTACAAGTCGGACGGTGACGGCCTGTTCCATGTGGAACCGGATATCCTGGAGGGAATCGGCAAACTTTCCGATGTGGATAAAATAAAGGCGGCCATGACCGCCCGTACCCTGTTCCGCCCGAACGGGAACCTGCTGATGTCGGTAACCAAGGCCGTCACGGTTTCCACGGCAACAAGACAGATCGAGGTATCCCTGAAACGCTCCGAAGCCAAAATCACGGTCAACCTGAAAACGGCCGAGGGGCTCACTTTCGATCCCGGAACGTACAGGCTCGGCAATGTGGCGGGAACGACATTTCTTACGGAACACGCGAAGGGGACCGACCAGAGCGCCTCGTGGGATGCGGGCGGAACGGATACGGATTCCTACTGGACATCGGACGAGTTCCACTTCGAGAGGGATGCCGATAACGTCACCGTTTCATTCTATATGCCCGAGAACCGCAAGGTTGCAAAAAAAATGATCCTTCCCACCTCTCCCGGATATGATGCGGACCGGAAAGGATATGACCTGCGGCAGAAGCAGCTGAAGTCCCCCGTTGCAGGCGCGACCGACAAGCCTAACCTGAAAAACGGGGAGACGGAATACGCCCCTGATCTGGCTCCCTACATTGAATTTACGGGTGAGTTGCGTCAGGATCTGACAGTGGGCAATACCGCCATGGAACGTTTCGGGAGGGTGACCTACCGGATTTATCTGGGCTATACGGCCACCGACGATCCGGTCAATGACTATGACATCGAACGCAACGTGCATTATACCTACAATGTGACCATCAAGGGTATGAACGACCTGGTGGTGGAGGCGCAGTCCGACAAGGACGCTGAGGAGGAGCCCGCCCCCGGAGTGGAGGGACTGGTGTATGACGTCCACCGGTCATTCAGTTTTGACTGCCACTACGAACAGGGACTGATGCGTTTCAATAAGGACGAACTGGCCATCTTCAATACGAACGGAAGCCTGAAAGACGACGCCATGATCTCCTTTGCCGTGCGTACGCCGTTCTGTGACAAGATTGTCTCTTACACGAAAGCGGAACTGGAACAGCTGAAGGACAACGGCTACGTTCCCTCCGGAGATAAGAAGGCCGATACGGGCTGGCTTGCATTCTATATCCATCCGAGCACGCTCTCTGACAACGGGGACGAGACGATGAAGTATTATTCTGATACGGGTGCGAATCTGCTTTCACTGGAACAGTTCCTTTACAAGTTAATGACTGAACCCGACTATGTGTTCAATGCTACTACGGGGCTTTGTAAGGTGACGGTTTACGCCAACGAGTATTTCTATGAGCGAAACCCCATGCAGGAGAACGCCCCCCAGGACAAGGATCTGTGGAAGACCTTTGCCAATGCCGAAGACCGGACCTTCGACCTGCTGGTGAACACCTCACATGAAATCTCCCCCGACGGACAGTCACGGTATCACCAGGCCATTGTCTCGATCCGCCAGATGTCCATAAAGACGGTGTTTGTCAGCTGTCCCGACGGCATGCGCGTGTGGGGGGTGGAGAACGTGAACGAGACCGAAGACCTGGACTGGTCAGTAAAAGCCCCCAGTGAGTCGGACGCCTTCTATAACAAGTACTATGCGAATGGCTGGACGAATACCTGGAAAGCGATGGCACGTTCGGGACTTGCGGGAGGGTTCAGCGGGGAAATCATGCGTGATCCGATGAACCGGGGGAAAGAGGACCAGCTCTGGAAGGTCATGACAAAAGTGGACAATGCGAAACTGACGCTCAGCAAGGATCATTATAATCCTGCTCTTAGTAACTATCATGCGACATATGCCTGCTTTACCCCGTTCCTGAGAAATCGGGACAATAACCGTGACGGCCAGATGCAGGCCGGCGAGATGCAGTGGTATATCCCCTCCGTCAGCGAGATCAACATGCTGTATGTGGCGGAACGTTCATTGCCTTTGAAGAGCAGGCTTTTCGGGCATGCTCCGTCGGATAATGCTACAGCGTTATTCACCTCAAGGGCTTTCATGGGAAGTACCAACCTGACACTGAACAGCTGTAATCCTATTATACTTATTGAGGAGTCCCATAGTATGACCCCCATATATAACTTTGATTACCAAAAAACTGCGAGTCCGGGAGAAAGAACCCCCTATTCGGACGTGAGACTGGTCAGGGATCTTGGGATCCTGGAGACTTCTGAGGACCACAGTTACCATATTGATGAGATGGAAGATGAACTTGGCAAGACACTGGACAACAACCGGACGGAGGATGAGTACCTGATTTTCAAGGCTGACAACCTGCTTGCCAGTACTACCAGGGCTTCAAGAGCCATTTATGAACTTCCGGCACATGACGAGACCTCCCAGAATAATACGATCTATCAGAAAGGGTTTGAGGTTGCAAAATATATTGCAAATACAATAGATAAGCCGAAGGATTTGAACAATCCTAACAGGAAAAGTGAGTATTATTTCGAAACGTGGAGTACGCTGATGAGTGATGTGGAAAAAGGCAACTCTCCCTGTGCCTATTATTACCAGAATCCGGATAAAAGTGACCTGGGTACATGGCGTCTGCCCAATGAGGCTGAACTGATGATAATGAGCGGAAGCCTGTTCGACTGGGATGACAGGGAAAAGAAAGATATTTATAGTTTCTTTCAGGGGAACAAGTTCTATTCCTTGAATATGACAGACGGCCAGGTCATCCATTCCCGGACTGGATTTTCCAAACGGGACATGAATGGTGCCTGGTCATTCAGCGCCGGATATCAGATGTTTTTCAACGGTTATCTGCGGTTTGTCACCACTGTCGATACCAGTTGGGGAGGCGACAGGGACAGGCTTGTCAATGACAAAAAGGGATACGTACGTTGCGTAAGGGATCTTGAGTAGTCTGGTCCCGGAAATTGGAGAAGAGATCTCCTAATTTTGTGGGTGCGACCGGGGAAAGCTGTATTACAGCTTTTCTCCGGTCTTTTGCTATAAAGAAAAGTTTTTATTACCGTAAAACATCAGAACGGAAGACCTGTTATCGGGTCAAGCGAGAGATAATCAATAAACCAGGTAGCGTGAAGGTTCTCACGTGCCTCTAAAAACAATAATATGATAGAAACGTACTTTAACAACTTGATGCAAGAAGTCGAGCGGAGGATGGGTCTTGAATCCTCCCGAATGGAAGGAGAACAGGTAATACAGACCTGTCGGGAGATGGTTGCCTTCCTGAGGGAACGGTCCCGTGAGTTGAGGGATTATGCTCTGAACCATCCATTCTCCAATGCGGAAGAAGAAATCTGCTTTTTCAAGTATTACAAGCCTGCCCTGACAGGACGTCTGCTCTATTATTACCGGGTATATCAGATCGAAAGCGGCTGTTCATGCTGTCCGGAGATCGCCCGGATGCATTACCGCAAGGCTATGAAAGAGTACCAGAGGAAACTGGAACGCTACCTGCTCTTTTACCAGTATTACCGGAGCGGGGCGACTTACCGAGACCATTACTATTTTCGCCGTGCCAAAAAGGAGTTGAGTCCGGAGAACGGCAGTTTTATGCTGGAGGAGGATTCGGTGATGTCAACCGGCTATGATCTGCTTGCCGCACGACTGATAGCGGTGGAAATGCTGCTTGGTTACTTAAACCGGAAGATACTGTTAGCAGTGGAGGGACCGGATACCGTACAGGAAAAGGAACACCATTGGACAGACCGGAAAGCGGCAGCCGTGGAACTGATATATGGCATCTGGGCGATGGGTAGCGTGGATAGCGGTAAGGCGAGCATTGTCGAGCTCGTGATGCTGTTCGAACAGATATTTCATATTGACCTGGGGGATGTGTACCATACGTTTATCTCCATGCGTAACCGGAAGAACAGCCGGACAGCCTACCTTGACCAGATGAGAGAACAGCTATTGAAGCGGATGGACGAAACGGACGGATAAAATAAAGAAGGAATTGGCAGGTTTGTAGCAAGCTGCCAAATCATCCTTTGCGACGCATCATTTGGTGAAAAAACGGGATACAACCACCGTAAAGCCCCCTGATAAAGCTCTGCGATGTCTTTTTGCATCCGAAAAAAATCTTTAGCAGCTTGCTACGAACGTGAAAAGAGAAATGGACGAACAATCGGACCTTTGCAACGGAAAACCAAATTATCAAAAGATTATGGAAATAATAACAATCGAAAGCAAAGCGTTTGCCGCCCTCGTGGAGAAGATCGAGAAGATAGCGACATACGTGGAGGTGTCCTTGACAAAGGAAACGGAGCAACAGCAGGTAACGGATAAGAAGAGCAGGCGGAAGGGAGAGCCGTGGATGACGGGGCAGGAAGTGTGCGAACAGCTTGAAATCAGCGCCCGTACTTTGCAACGTTACCGCACGAACCGTATCATCGCTTACTCCATTTGTGGGAGAAAGATACGCTACCGCCGCACTGACGTGGAGCAATTCCGCGAACGTTGGATGCGGGAAACGCCTGACAAACAGGTGGATCAGATGATCGAGGCACATTCTTTGCACGGACGTAAAAACAGGTCGTATGGTAAGAAAAGAGGAGATACTGGCAAAAACGGGTAACGGGCTGGAGGTGTTCCGTCATTACCTTCCCGTTAAGTGGCGGGTGGGCAGGAATTTCCTGAACCCACTGTATGCTGACAGTAAAGCTTCGTGCAACGTCTATTATGACCGCCGTAGCGGGATGTATAGGATGAAGGACTTCGGTAACGGGGAGTATTCGGGGGACTGTTTCTTCCTCGTTGCGAAACTGAAGGGATTGGACTGCCATAGTGCGGCTGACTTCGTGGAAGTCCTGCATACCATTGACCGGGAGTTATGTCTGGGGCTGGAAAACGATACTCCGACCGATGGCATCAATCGGGAGGGAAACAGCCTGGCGTCACACCCCGTAGCAGATACAAAAGAGAAGAGTAAGGGTGAAAACGCAGGGAAGATCATTCCAAAGGATACCGCCGCTATGGACACGGAAAAGAAAGCCTTGCCTTGCGAACATCCTGAACCGAGTCCCTACCAGGTGAGGGAGAAGTCTTTCACGGAAGGGGAACTCGCCTACTGGGGAGCATCGGGCATTACGATGGAAGTGTTGCACCGTTACGGGGTGGTGTCTCTTGCCGAGTATCGGAGCGAGACAAGGGAGGGCAGAATGTTCGGCTTCACCTCCACTCCAGCGGAACCGATGTTCGGATATAAGGGAAAGTGGGGCGTAAAGATCTATCGCCCGTTATCGGAAATACGCTTCGTCTATGGCGGTCATACGGGGGACACTTATTGTTTCGGGCTGGAACAACTACCAGCGAAAGGTGATCTGCTCTTCCTGACGGGCGGTGAAAAGGATGTGCTGACACTGGCCTCACACGGCTTCCATGCCATCTGCTTCAATTCGGAGACCTCGGTAATCCCGGTGAAGACCGTCCGCAAGCTGATCTATCGATTCAAGCATATCGTACTGCTCTACGATACGGACAAGACGGGATTGGAATGTTCGGAGAAGCACAGGGGACAACTGGCGGAATACGGGGTGAAGCGGCTGGTGCTGCCGCTGCCGGGGACGAAAGCGGAAAAGGACGTGACGGACTACTTCAAAGCCGGGCACACGAGGGAGGAGCTGATGGGACTGTTTCTCAAGCTGCTCGATACCTTGTACGGGGATACGATGGCAATGCTGAAATCATGTGAGATAGACTATGACCACCCGCCTGGGCAGGCGGTCGCCATCGTTACCGCCGGGGACGTGCCGTTAGGCTCGGAAGAGAACATCCTCTGCATCACGGGCGGCGAAGGGACGGGCAAGAGCAACTACACCGCCGCACTGGTCGCCGGGGCGATCATGGAACGGGAGACGGAGTCCGACTTCCTGGGCGTGAAGGTGGAGCCGAACCGTAAGGGGCGTGCGGTGCTGCTTTATGACACGGAACAGAGCGAGCAGCAACTCTATAAAAACACGGGACGGCTGCTGCGCCGCGCCGGTCGGGAGAAGATGCCGTCTTATCTGCACGTGTACTGCCTGACAGGAATGTCGAGAAGCGAGCGACTGACAGCCATCGTGCAGAGCATGGACAGGTACCACTATCTGCACGGTGGTATCCATCTGGTCGTCATTGACGGGGTGGCTGACCTGATCCGTTGTGCCAACGACGAGGCGGAGAGCGTAGCATTGATTGACGAGATCTACCGGCTGGCAGGGATTTACCGCACGTGCATTGCCGCCGTGGTGCATTTCGTGCCGAACGGGCTGAAACTGCGGGGACATCTGGGGAGCGAATTGCAGCGAAAGTCGGCGGCTATCCTCTCGATAGAGAAGGACGAGAACCCTGAGATATCGGTAGTAAAGGCGTTGAAGGTCAGGGATGGCAGCCCGCTGGATATCCCGTTGATGCAGTTCCGTTGGGACAAACAGGCCGGGATGCCCGTCTATGTGGGCGAGAAACCGAGGGCGGAGAAAGAGAAACGCAAGGAGAGGGAGCTGGCGGAAATGGCACGGGAGGCGTTCGCCCGGCAGGAGAAGTACGGCTACATCGAACTGTGCGAACTGATACAGGAAACTCTGGACGTGAAGGAACGGACGGCGAAGGGTTACATCCGATACATGCGGGAAAAGGAAATTGTCGAAAAGGAGGGTGATTGCTATGTACATGGACAGCGAAAAATTTGAGAATTGGATGGAGCGCATCATGGAACGTTTCGACCGGACGGAGAAGCTGCTGGAAAGAGTACTGAAGAAGAACAATACCCTGGATGGCGAAGAGGTACTGGACAACCAGGATCTATGCCTGCTGTTGAAAGTAGGTATCCGCACGTTGCAACGTTACCGGGCTATCGGAGTACTGCCGTACTTTACTATCAGCGGCAAGGTGTTCTACCGGGCGAAGGATGTGAACGAGTTCATCCGGAACCAGTTCGCCGCCGTGGAGGAACGGGCCGCGAAACGTAGGGAGAAGGAAGTCCGGAAAGAGGAAAAGCGCAGGAAAAAGGGGCTGTTCCCGTAAATGTTATATATTCTTGATATTATCTGTTAGTAGATGAAGCCCTGCCGGATCGTGAGATTAGGCGGGGCTATTGTTTTGTCATTCGGGAAGTTTCCATTATCTTTGTGATAAAGTACGGCGGGCGGAACCTTATCGGAGTACGGTTGTCGTCGTGACATGGAAGATTCATACCCGGCTTGATAGTAAGCGGGAATTGATATACATATTGTACGTTCGCTGAACGTCTTGATACAGAAAATTGGCAGTTTTTTGACAAACAAGACGGGTGGTGTAATGCACATGCTGTATGCTTATACGGCGTGCGCTTACCTATTCTGTTTGTCGGGTCTGCCAATACCCCTGTATCGGAATAGTGTAGGTTCACGCTGTTCTTTTAGGTGCAAGGCGGATATAACCATTAAATGACATTGATATGAAACAGATTACCTTGTACGTGTACCAATCCATGGACGGTTGTCCGGTCAAGGCGGACAACTATTTCGATTCGGTAGCGGATGCCTTCGGAAGCGTGCTGATTGATGAGGAAACTTACCTGCGTATGTACCTGACTGATCTTGACTGGCCGCTTACGGCGAAAGAGACTTTGGTCGTGACGAACGGCTGTATAGACGTGACAGGGACAAGACGGGTGCGTTTTGTCACGGGGGATGCGGTGGGGGAACTCTGGCGGATGAAAGCAAACGGAGACGGCTCTGTGGTAGCTTACGGTGAAGAAATCGGTTCCTTACTCTTGAATAGCGGGCTGGTGGATGAAATCACGGTGATAACCGTACCGGGACTGGTCGGCGGTAATGAAAAGGCTCTGGTGTGCGGACAGGACGACGGAAGGGTGTGGAGCGTGCAGTCGAGCAAGGTGCTGGAGGACGGGAAAGTCCGGACGGTGTACGGGAAGGTGTAATAAAAAAACGCCCCGCCGGTTTGAACATTGTCAAGAGGCTTGGCAGATTCTACTGGTGTAAAGACGGAAGTTTTGGGGATGGCAAAGATAAGAATACGACAAATGCGCAACTGTATGCTGCGCATTTGCTATTATTGCCGGAGCGTTTTTAAAATCAACTCCTTTAGTTGTTGCTCGGTCGGAAGCTGCAACTGGTATTTGGAAACAAATATCTGTTCGTCCAACCCGGCAGTTGTGTACTGCACCAATGCATCGTTCTTGTCCGTTACCAATAAGATACCGATAGGCGGGTTATCGTCCGCTTCCATCACTTCGGCCTTGTAATAGTTCAGATACGAATAAAGCTGCGATACATGGGCATGGTTGAAAGTATCAACTTTCAATTCGCACAAAACATGACATTTCAAAATCCGGTGGTAAAATACCATGTCAATGAAATAAAATTCATCGCCAATAAGGATTCTTTTTTGTCTGGCCTCAAAACAGAAGCCGTTTCCAAGTTCGATAATGAAGTCACGCAAATGGTCGAGCAGAAGCGTTTCGAGTTCCTTTTCCTTAAGCAAGGAAGCCCGTTGCTGCGGAATGTTCAGGAACTCGAAAAAATAATCGTCTTTGACAGCATCGGTTATAGTTTGTGGGTGTATTTTTTGTTGGATGACGGCAAGCGCATTTTCCATATTACCGGACAATCCGACACGTTCGTAACTCAACGCTCCTATCTGACGTCTGAGCTCACGGACAGAAAGCCCAGTCTGGATGGTGAGCATCTCGTAATACATGCGCTTGACGGGATTGTCAATCTTCATCAGTTCCGTAAAGTGAGCGAACGATATTGAACTGATTAGTTTTTCGGTCGGTATTTCGCTTGGATTGTTAGAAGAATCAGTTTTTTGCAATTTAGGCAACAGCGTTGCATAAATCTGTTTCTCTGTTGAACTTTCTAATTTAGGCAACAGTGTTGCATAAATTGAAGAAGTAAATATTTTTTCAATCAAGACCCTGAATTGAGGATAAATGCCATAGAACATTCTGGAACGTTGAAATAAGGTAACATTCAGCCCTTTTTGATTTATCCGCTGTTCCAGTTTCTTCAATAACTGTTCACCATATTGTGCACGGTCTTCTCCGTTCTGCTCGAACTCTACGATATAAAATCCCATTAACCAGTTACGGACGGTTTGGCATTGGTTTACGGCTTTGACCGCACTTTGCTGTAATTGCTGGTGCGTATCGGTTATGATGTTCGCTAACTGTTCAAAATTCATATTATACTATTTATGATATGTTAGGTATAAAATGTTTCGGTTAATGCCCTGTCACGGAGAAACCATTTTTTTACCGTGATCCACTGGCAAATATAGTGATTATTATCGGGATTACGGGTGCAAGACTTTGAAATCCCGAAAACCGCCCTCCATGAGTCAGTTGCTATGAAGTCACCGAAGAATTTCCATGCCGGGCTGACTGCCGAAGTTGCGGACAGAGTACAATCGGGAAAGTCGGTACTTTTTCAGGTAGACCAGCAGGTTAAACAGGATGGTTTCCGTCACGGTGATCCAATTGCTACCGTTCATCACCTGCGCTCCTTTTCTTTGCGTCTGTCCGTTCGGGGCGGGAACTCGTACACGGTGCGGAATTTCTTGTCGAAAGTGAGGTACGCATCGAAGGTCTTGCCCTCCTTGCTTCTGAATCCTTTGATTAGGGCAGTCCTGCCCTTGGTCACGAGGTCGGCAATCTGGCTGTCGGTAAGCTGCTTCTCCCCCTTGTTACGGAAGACGGTCAGGGAACAATCGACGTTGCTGCACTTGGCGACCTTCAGGTAAAAGAGGATGCGACCGAAGTGGCACTTGGGACACGGGATATGTTCGGCGTCCGCCACCGATACCTGCACTTGCAGGAGTTCCTCGGTAATCTGGGCGGCATAGACCTCGATGCCCTTGCGGAAGGTGTCGGGATTCATCTCCCCGCTCTCGATCTTGGCAAGGGCGGTCTCCCACTGCCCGGTCATCTCGACATCGGCGATGCGCTTGTCCTTCACTATATTATACACGGCAAGCCCTTTGTCAGTCGGCACGAGGCTCTTCTTCTCCCGGCGCACATAGCCACGGGCAAAGAGGGTCTCAATGATGGAGGCACGGGTGGCGGGCGTGCCGATACCGTTCTCTTTCAGGCTGTCCCGCAACTCGTCGTCCTGCAACTCCCTGCCGCAATGCTCCATCGCCGAAAGCAGGGTACTCTCGGTGTGCAGGGGACGGGGCTTGGTCTGTTTCTCCACACACTCCGCTGATTGCAGGGGGAAAGCCTCGCCGGGTTGCAAGGGCGGCAAAGCGGCCATGCCCTCGTCGTCCTCGTCCCGCTCGTCCCGCACGGCACGCCATCCGGCGGACTTGATGACCGTTCCCTTGGCGGTGAACACGCTGTTCCCCGCCGTGAAAGAGACGGTGGTAACGTCCTTGAGGCAACGGGCGGAGAAGGCTTCGAGCAGGCGGGCGGCTACCATGTCGTACACCGTGCGCTCGTCGGCGGACAGTTTGCCGGGCAGACACTCGGTGATGATGAGCGCATGGTGGTCGGTGACTTTACCTGCGTCCACGCTGCGGCGGTTGAGCGAAGTCCCTTTCAGGACGGTGGCATGGACAGCAAAAGCCGGGTACCGCTCCAGCAGGGCGATGCGGTCGGGTATCTCGTCGAAAACATCGTCCGAGAGGTAGCGGGAACCGGTACGGGGGTAGCTCAGCACCTTTTTCTCGTAGAGCGACTGGGCGATGGAGAGGGTCTTGTCCGCCGAGAAGCCGTACCTGCCGTTCGCCTCTTTCTGTAAGGCGGTCAGGTCATAGAGCAAGGGAGGATCTTGGCTCACCTCCCTGCGTTGCACGTCGGCAACCGCCACCGTCCCCGTTGCGGTTACAGCTGCGAGGGCGGCGTTTGCCGCCGGAAGGGTTTCGTAACGCAATTCAGAAAATGCGGCGAAGGGAGTGCCGTCCTTTTCCGCCGAGACCTTCAGCCGGTAGTAAGTCTGCGGGGTGAAATCCCTGTTCTCCAGATAACGGCAGCAGATCATCATAAGAGTGGGGGTCTGCACCCGTCCGAGGGAATAGATACCCTGCCCGGCGGCGATGCTGAGGGCTTGCGTCGCATTCAGCCCTATCTCCCAGTCGGCGATGGCACGGGCTTCGGCGGCACGGTAGAGATTATCGTAGTCGTTACCGGGTCTGAGGTTGTCCAGTCCCTCACGGATGGCACGGTCGGTCAGTGAGGAGATCCAGAGGCGGTCGAAGGGCTTGCGGCAGCCGGTATAGTTGTATATAAGCCTGAAAATCAATTCGCCTTCACGCCCCGCATCCCCGAAATTGACCAGACGGTCTGCCCGTGAAAATAGCTCCCTGATAATCCTTAGCTGTTTGAGCACGCCGGGATCGGGCCTGTACTCCTTATCCTCCCGTATCTGGCGGGGTATGTACTTGAATGCCTGCGGCAGAATGGGCAGGTTCTCACGCCGGAAGCCCGTGTAGCCGTAAGCGTTGGGCATGGCGAGCTGGACAAGATGACCGAACGCCCAAGTGACGAGGTAGCCGTTACCTGAGAGGTAGCCATCGTGACGCTCTTTTGCACCCAGCACGGCGGCCACGCTTGCCGCCACGCTCGGTTTCTCACATAAGATACAAACTGTCATGTTGTTAAAAATTTAATGGTTTGACAAAAGTTGTCCCGCCTCTCGGACGGGACAACCGGATAGTTACCGAATGGCAGGAAAGAAATGCTACCGACGGACACCCCGGCTGCGCTTGGGCTTGTCGGACTGTTCCTGTTTTTTCTCCTCTTTCTGTTCCTGCTTGCGGTCTTGCTGCTGTTTCTGCTCCCCGGTGGGTCGCTGCTGTGCAGACTGCAAGGCTTCTTTCAGGTTCTTGGTCGCCTCGACGGTCTTGCCTTCGGAATTGACTGCTACCTGTATCTCGTTCTCCACGGCAGGCTTGACACGCCCCTCTTCGAGGGCCGTCTTATAGTCCTTCGGGAACATAAATCCAGGCTTCTCGCCGGGCTTCCACGTTATGTAGCCGTGATAGGACCTGCCTTTCTTATCCACTAAACCGGATACTTTGACCGTGCCTCCGGCTTCGAGTTCGAGGCGCGACTTCTCGGTAAGCTCCTGCTTGCGGAAGGTCTTTGGCACCTCTTGATTGGCGGTTCGTTTCAGGTTCTCCTTGTATGCATCCATCGCCAGTTTGCCCCGCTCGCCAAAGAGAAATTCGAGCTGCATCTTGACTGCGCTGAACTGCACGGGAGCCGGATAAAGCTTCGGCTGCTCCCCATCCTTGGGTCTGGTGAGAAACTGGCAGACCACTGCCTCACCCTGTTTGAGCTTAGCCGTTTCGTCAGGGGTAAACTTATGCCCGTTCTTCTCTGCCGGAATCTTGATCTTGGAGAGCGGAAAGGCGACCAGTTCGTTAGTCTTCTGGTTACGGCTGACAAGGGCTTCGACCTGTTCACCCGTCCGGTTGGTGACGGTTGCCGGATGTCCCATATTGCCTGTCTGCCGGAGCATCTGCCTGTCGGTATCGGTGATGTCGTAGCCGAAGAACTGTTTCTGCATCTTTTCCGGATCGAGGATACCGTGGCTGCACACGGTCAGCTTACCGTCCGTACCCGGCTTGAGCGATAGCTGGCTGTCGTTGCTGTGCGATATGCCCTCGAAGTGGAAATGTACCCGAACGGTCTTGTCGGTCTGGAAGCCCCGGAGCATCTGATCGAGCATCCCGTTATTCTCGATCTGTTCCTTCTGCACGCCGATGGCAGCGAGGCTGTTCCAGTCGATATCCTCAACCTGGTACTTGTACTGCGGATCCTGTCCAGGTTGCTGTTGCTGCTTTCCGGCTTGGGTCTGCTGCTGTTCCTGCTCGGGAGGCTTCACCTCGTATTGTGTGATGAGAGGTTCACCTACCTTGACAGACTGGCTCTCCCGTTGCTGGAAATCAGCGGCGACCCGTTGTACTTCTTCTTCCGGCACACGGAAGAAATGGAAACGTGTCGGGTCTTTCAACTGGTTCCAGAGGTTGGAAAAGAAGTTTGAAAACATGTCGCCCTGACGGTCCACCCGAAGGAGGTCGTTATTGTCCTCCAACGGGTTCCTTGTTTGTAATTCGCCGTCCTTTACTCCACTGACGGCTTGGAGTGTGCCTTTCTCGTCCATGACGAGCAGGATGTCCATGAGTTGTTGACTGCTGTCCGGTTGTTCGTCCATAATCTTAAAAATTTAAATGGTGAATACTTTTAGGTTCCGATTGAAACCGGACGTAAAGATATGGGACGAATATTGGAAACCTGCAAATAACGGTCGGGATGTCCTCGTTTTTCTTCCTGCTCGTAGGTTTGTCATATTCCGCTTCGTGACAGATTGCTGTTTTGATTCCCCCGTGATTCTTCCATCTTGAGAGTACTGTAAATCTGAATATTATTATAAGACCGCATGCGGGATATAGGTGTAGAAACATTTTCGATGCTGTTGGAAATTATCGAAAATGCCATGCAGGAAAGAGGGGGATTTACGTCATATCCGGAGCTTTTTATCTATCCATTTTTATATGTCTTCCACGGGGTTATCCGTGTGTGGCCTTGTACCAACGGGTAGTACTTTTCGGCAAGGTCATAGGATTGGTGCTCGGGTCCGAAATCGTTATACCCGAGAAAGTGCGTATGGGAAGGATTCCTTTGGCTCTGGAATAAAATTTACTCGTATGGGTTTTATAGGGAACAAGCGGGTCCAACTGTTCCCTGAACCGTTTTTTCAGGACAGGGTCAGAGCAGAAGGTAAGGACATAATCGGCAAAGTCGTAAAAGATGACGGGCGTGTATCCGTCCAGTTCCTGGAGTTCTCCTTGCAGGGAGTCATCGAATACATACCTTTCATTGATACTTTTCATGATGGTAGCCATGTTATCTAATTCAGAGCAATCTGTCACCGCCAATGTCCCGCAGGGCATTATTTCGTAGGTTGAATAAAAGTCATAGAATCCTTCGCAAAGGGAACCATAATCAGGACTTCCCAGCAAGAACTCCCCCACAGTGGCGTAAGGCATTCCGTATGCCATCATTTCACTGGTAGAGGCTATGAGAAATCTTGTGGCTTCTTTCAGTTCATAGGCAACTTCTACGGATGACATATAGCAATCGTCAAACAGGATGTACTCCATTTTGATGCCCGCACCTGTAATCACCCGGGCCAGGGTACTCACGTCCGTTTGGAACTCCCGGGTCAGTCCTCCGAAATAGCGTGTCATCGGCTGCTTCTGATACTCCCAATACTTTTTCATCCGGAAAAGAGAACGTGCCTGTGTACCATCCGCGGGAAGCCATCCCATGCCATGGGAACCTATGATCATGGCGTACACCGGAGCAGGAGCAAATTCCTGCACATCGTTCAATATCCCCGTTATGCCTTCTACCGTAGTAAAACGCGGATTCCCGTACTTTTTCAGTGTTTTACGCTCGCATTTCCCTTTGGAATATATGATTTCAAACATCGTGGCTTCCGTGGTGCTCGTGGACATAAACACGATAATTCTTTCATGTTCCAGGCCCTTTTTGCTTACACACGCCTCCATATCCGTGATATTGGTGTAAAAATAGCCTGTCAGGTCAGTGGATCACGGCAGATATATGAATAACGTTTTCCGGTTTTCTACGGCTTCCCTGATCTCTTCCTTTTCGCATGAGGGAAAGATAAGGGAACAGCACACAAGAAGGAGAGTACTGGTCCATGTATAGATTTTCTGTGAAACCTTCATCTTATATACAATAGATTGCCTGAAATAAAAAATATTAATCCACTTTGATTTTGTAACCGTCCTTTCATCAGCCAGTTTCAGGTAAGAAACACTTTTCGGATCCATGCCATACGTTCAAAAAAATTCTTCCACTTAAAGGTACTCCTCCTCGGATATTTACACGTATTCCATGCCTCCCCATCCTCTTACCGTACAAAAAATACCTTGTGCTTCGACTCCTCGTTTTCAAACCAAAAAAACAAAATATTCTTTCATGATAATCTGTGTTTATCGGTACTATTTCAAGTTTCATACCGACTTTTTTCATCTGTTGACGAATCTTTTCGCAGGTCAGTTTCTTCGCAGCTGCTTCAAACCCGGTGAAAGCACCGTATTCCTTCGGTGCGGATACAATTTTCCCCTCTAAAATCGCATGGTTCATCCCTCCCTCCGGTGTTTACCCCTGCATTCATGGTAAAGCAACAATCTTTCATCTTATCGTGAGTTGAATCTATAAATCCATTTACAGACCGGAGAAAGGGTACAGGCATTTTATAGCCTCTCCTCTTCCCGGTGAAGGAGGAAAGATGCCGAGGGTTTAAAATGGGGAACCTTGCGAGCCGGGATACATATGGTTGTGTGCTTTTGGATATTCTGCGCTTTCTTAGCCGCCCTTTTCTTCAAAGAGAAAGTGCCGAAGCCTCGCAGGAATACGCTTCTACCCCTGCCGAGTGTATCCTTCACGCATTTCATGAAACACTCGATTACCAGGGCAACGGTCTTGCGGTCAATCCCCTGTTCCTCGGAAATCCGGTTTATAATATCAGCCTTAGTCATATTAGAGTTTTAATGTTCGTACTATTTCTGTCGTTTAGGGCAGGGAAAATCCTCACAACCGAGAAGCGGTCCGTTTCTCGGACACGTTCCCTGCCCGATGCTGTTCATACCATTTGAAGAAACGGTTATTGTTCCTTTAGCAGGTCACGTATTTCTGAAAGCAGCTTTTCCTCGTTGCTCGGAGCAGGTGGAGGCAAGGGAGTTTCTTCCTGTTTGTGTCTGAGATTGGAGAGCAGGCGAATGAACAGGAAAATGGCAAAAGCGATAATTACAAAATCCAGCATGGTCTGGATAAAGTTTCCATAGTTTATCGTGACGGCCGCCTGTTCGATCCCGTCAACCACCCGGGCGGGCTCCAATTCCCATTTCAGTTCCGAGAAGTTAGTCCCGCCTACCAGTAGTCCTACCGGGGGCATGATGATATCTGCCACCACTGAAGATATTATTTTTCCGAAGGCACCGCCAATGATCACACCCACGGCCATGTCCACCACGTTTCCTCGCGTGGCAAATGCCTTGAAGTCCTGCAAAATTCTACTTTTTGACATCTTTTTTTATTTTAGTTGTTAATGTATCAAACAAAGGAGATGGCAGGAGAAGCGCATTCTTCCCGAGCAATACACCCCCAGCGTGATCGCCGGATTTATATGACATCCGGATATTCCTCCGAAGACGTATGCCAAGGCAACCACCGACAGCCCGAAAGCCATTACAACCTCCAGGGCTCCCGCTCCTGTGCTGACCGTACCGGGCATATTCCCGGCAAAAACGACGCTTCCGCATCCCGTTAACACAAGGATCATTGTCCCGATCATTTCAGATATATACTTGTTCATAACAATTCAAATTATGTCTGGATAAATAGGGTTAATGTATCGGGTTCAAATGGGCACCCTCGCATGTTACTTGCGGTGTCGCATGTTCAGCGGTTATGTAATTCCATTCCCGCATTGATCGTACAGATACTTACCCGGTTCCAGTCAGGCTCCTCGAACATGTTTCCCACTCCTTGGCCCTCGGCCACAATCCGTTCTTCTGCAATTCCATACTTGTTTATCAGCATTGTTTTCACGACTTCCGCTCTCTGTCGGGCGATCCGTTCGTTGACTTCCACGCTTCCCTCAGGAGAAGCATATCCTTTGATGACCACACTTGCTTCCTTGTGGTTCTTTAAATAAGTCGCGATACGTTCGACGTTCGGGAGCTGGGAGTTGTCAACGGTTGTCCTGCCTTGGCGGAAAGTTATGACAGATTCCAGCATCTTCTTCGTATTGTCAATGGTGTCTTTCACAATTTTCGGCTCCTGGTTGCGGCATTTATCCAATGCTGCCTCCAGTTCTGTCATCTTCCGCAACGCTTCTTCCAATGCTTCGGCATTTTTACCGACCTGCGCATGAAGTTCATTAATTTTTGCGTTCAAAATATCCACCTCCTGCTGATCGTAAGGTCTCACTTTTGTAAAGTGGTGTTTCCCGTTGCTGCATCCGAAGTGATACTTCAAGCCGACGGATATTTCCCATACGGCCCTTCCGGAATGAAAACTCACGGCTTCAGTCCCCACAGCGTTCATGTCATAGACCAGCGCAGGTTTAAGTGCCAGTGTCCATGCCTTGCTCTCTCCCAGGTTAAAATTAAAGTTCAGACCCAGTTTTGTTGACATGCTGTTCTGATCGGAACCCGCTTCCCGGTTCATATAATAATGCAACCATCCGATCCCGGCCACCGCTTCGATTTCAAAGGGTCTGGGGACTCCGGTATAGGTTCCAAAGAGATTGTTCAGGTTCACCAGTCCCAACAGGCTGACGTTGGAGCGGTCGAAGGCGGTCCTGCTTCGTGAGGTGTTGAAACTTCCGATAGCCTCCAGGCTAAAGCCGAAAACCGGTGTCAATTGTTTATTCAGTTCTATCCCCGTAATCGGGCGCATGTTCCCAAAGAAAGAGTGATGTGTCAACGGGGTTGTCCCTCCCGTACTGATCCCGATAGACCAGTTGTCCAGAAACTTGTTACCTTCTACCGCCGTCTGGGCATTTGTATGACACATAAAAATACCAGACAAGCACAAACTTAATAAAAATTTCTTCGTCATAAGGTTTTATATTTTAATTTATTTTGCAAAATTGTTGATTCCTACAGAAAAAAGCGTTTTCATTTTGGTTCTATTATTTGTCATTTTAACTCTTTTGCACCAAGAATCCGGCTGTATGCACAATTTCTCAGCAGTAATCTCCCGTCTTTTTTCTACTAAGGTATAAGCGGTTCAAATAGATGAAGTGACCGGATGTTCAAATGTTGTAATTTCTCAATATTGGATATAAGGTTCTTGCATTTCCGCCTCTTACCCGTTTTTGATCAGGTGTGAGAGTTCCGGATCTGCCTTGATGCGCCCGATCTCGTCGGCGACAATCTGCCTGACCTCGTTCTTGATACGGTAGTAGTTGGTATCAATCTGCTGCTGCATGGTGTCGTTGCCGTCCTTGTCGGTGAAGTCGATGATCTGCGGTATCTTCACGTAGCGGGCGGTCTCCCGCCTGACCTTCTCGTTATCCACTACAATCTCGGCATGGAAAATCTTCTGCTCGATGCGCTCGTCGAAGTTGTCGGCTACCGCCCCGACGAACATACCCTGCGTGAGGTTGGAAATCTTGCTTGCCGGAATGAGGCTGTCCATCTGGGTGTTGATGGAGACGGAGGTCTCGTTCC
>ULVZ01017672.1_pt1 | contig 28075 bp, 10 predicted proteins | sample 1959901 | NCBI WGS metagenome assembly ULVZ01 (sample SAMEA4835800, study PRJEB28245) | human gut metagenome | biome: gut microbiome; material: fecal sample | place: Denmark | collected 2008 | reverse complement strand
GAGACGTGGAAGGACTTCACGTTGTCGCTTTGGGTAAAGCCCGACCGCGTGGAGGATTGGGCTCGTATCGTGGATTGCGGCACGGGGACGGATAATAACCTCTTCCTGACCATTAAGGCAGCTCAGACCGGTTGTTTGCGTTATGCCATCGTGCAAGGGACGTCGGGGGAACAGCAAATCAATACGGACTTCTGTCCGAAAGCCTCCGAATGGACGCACATCGTATTGGTGCAGCAGGGTACGACAGGCATTCTCTACGCCAATGGTGCGGAAGTGGGACGCAATGAGAACCTGACCCTTTCTCCGGCCGACTTGGGATATACCACGCGGAACTATATCGGACGTTCAGCCCATACGGCCGACCCTTATTTGCAAGGGATTGTGGATGATTTGAGAATCTACGATTGCGCTTTGGAGGCCGACCAGGTATCGGCCTTGTATCAGGCTTCCGCCCAACAGATTACTTTTTCCGGCTTGCCCGCTATGAAAGTAGGAGACGAGGAGCTCACTCCCTCGGCCATGGCCACTTCCGGCCTGTCATTGACTTTCCGGAGCAGCCGTCCTGAGGTAGCCGAAGTGGTGGACGGATGCCGTATTCGGGCCTTGTCGCCCGGGGAGGCTGAAATCACCGCCTTGCAAACGGGAAACTTGCTTTATGCGGCGGCCGCTCCCGTGTCGCAAACCCTGATGGTGGAAAAAGGTGACGGAGTGGAAAGTATTGGTTCGGGGAAAATAAAGGTAAATGTTCAACGACATGAGGGGGGCTTACATATTTCATTTTCTCAACCGGTGGAAGATGATTGTAGGGCTATGTTATTCGAAATGAATGGCGTTTTGATACGTAGTGCGATTTTGACTGGTGTAAACCATTATGAATGGGATACACACGGACTTTCTTCGGGAATATACTTATTAAAAGTAGAAAGTAGGGGAAATTTTACGATGTTGAAAATCGTTTTGTGAGGATGAATACAAATTCTTTATTATGTTTTTAAGGTATCAAAAATAAAAAAATATGTATATTCGAGAATGGCTTTTCGGAGTCTTGTTTTTTCCATCGGTCATGGGATGCCAGAATATGTCCCAGATAACGGAAGAGGTTGTGGTAAATTTACGACAAAAGGGGGCTGATATTTCTTCTTCCATGTACGGTGTGTTTTTCGAGGAAATCAACCACGCTGGTGATGGAGGCTTGTATGCGGAATTGGTACAGAACCGAAGTTTTGAAGAAGATGAAATCCCTGAAGGGTATCGAATAGAAGGAACGAAATTGATACCTCTTGCCAAACCTTATCATTTGACTGGCGAGATACGTGAGCGTTCTTTTGAGTGGTATGGAGGCAAAATCAGGGGGTGGAATTTGAAAACCGGAGATTTGTCAGAGGCTTCCATGCGTTTGACAAAAGAACGTCCTATGTATCCTACGGCTCCGAACAATTTGGAATTGTTTATTCAGAAAACAACAGGTGCTGTACAGTTGGTTAACGAAGGATATTGGGGTATGGGTATTCGGCAGAACGAACGTTATCATTTACGTACCATTGTGCGTGTGGATCCAGGTTATAAGGGAACCCTTACTGCTAAGTTGCTGTCGGAAAAAGGAGATATATTGGCACGGGCTTTATTACCTTGTATTCCTGACGGTGAATGGCATGATATGACACTGGTATTGACATCTGTGGCCACGGACTGTAAGTCATCGTTAGCTATAGAATTCGATGCACCCGGGAAGGTGTGGTTGGACTACGTGTCTCTCTTTCCTGAAAATACCTTTAAGAAACGCCAGAACGGTTTACGTAAGGATGTGGCGGAAATGGTGGCCGGTTTGCAACCCGCCTTTTTCCGTTGGCCCGGTGGTTGTGTGGTGGAAGGCATTACTTTGAATAACCGTTTCGAGTGGAAGAAAACTTTGGGCGATCCGGCGGCGCGCCCCGGGGAATACAGCACATGGGGGTATCGTTGCTCTTATGGTTTCGGCTATTATGAAATGTTGCAGTTTTGTGAGGACATCGGTGCCAAGGCCATGTATGTCTGTAATGTGGGTTTGAGTTGCCAGTTCCGTATGGGGGAAGCTTCTGAAAAAAGTGATATATCTTATTATATAGATGACTGTTTGGATGCGATAGAATACGCGTTGGGGGATACGTTGACGGAATGGGGAGCACGTCGTGCAGCCGATGGACATCCGGCACCTTTCCCTTTGCAGTATATTGAGATAGGTAATGAAAATTGGGGAGACGAATATGACCGCCGTTTCGATATGTTTTATCAGGCCATCAAGCAAAAGTACCCTCAACTTACTTTGATTTATAACGAAATGCCCGAACGAAACGGACCGATGGGCATTACGAAAACCGATATGGTGGATCCGCATTATTATGTGGCACCGGAGTTCTTTTTCCGGAATACGGATTTGTTTGATCATTACGAACGGGGGAAGCACACGGTTTACGTCGGTGAATATTCTTGTAACCGAGGAGTGGGCGGTGGAAATATGTGGGCAGCCTTGTCGGAAGCGGCATTTATTGGCGGTATGGAGCGTAACGGCGATTTGGTGAAGATGGCTTCTTATGCCCCCTTGCTGGAGAATCGTAACAATCGTAAATGGCCGACCAATCTGATTTGGTTCGACTCCGAGCAAGTGGTCGGACGTGGATCCTATTATGTGCAGAAAATGGCGGTGGAGAACAGGCCTACTTATAATGTGGCGAATGATAAGGTTTTACGGGCAACTGATACGGCTTCGTATGTATCCGGCCATATCGGCTTTGGTTCGTGGGCTACTGCTGTGGAATTTAAGGACTTCAAGTGGGTATCAAAGGGGCATAGGGTAGATGTGCCGCTCGGGGAAACTACACGGAATTATGGAAGTTGGAGCTATACCGATGGCGTTTTGTCTCAAACTTCTTTGGAAACCGGCACCCAGTATATTCTGAAAGGGTTTAAGGATAATGATTACACTTTGGAGTGTAAGGCACGCCGGGTGAGTGGTAAAGAAGGTTTCTTGATTTATTTTGGTATGACGGCCAACGGCCAAGATGGTTATATGTATAATATAGGTGGATGGGATAATCAAAAGGCCGTATTGCAGCAAGTGGCCAACAGCAACCGGGCGAAAGTGTTGGCAGAATGTCAGGACGTGAGGGTGGAAACCGGTCGTTGGTATGATTTGAAGCTGGTGGTTTCCCCTCGCAAGAGTGAATTGTACGTAGACGGGAATTTGGTACTGTCCCATGTACCCGAGCCCGTACCTTTACAGTTTGTGGATTCCGGCTATGATGAACATGCGGGTGAGTTGGTTTTGAAAGTCGTCAATGCCACAGATTCGGTCTATCCGGTTTCTTTCCGTATTGACGGGGCACGACGGGTGGCTCCTGAAGGCAAGGTCATTACTTTGGCGGCTGGGAGTGGAGCAGAGGAAAATTCTTTCGAGAATCCACGGAAGATTTATCCTGTGACATCCGGTTACGGTGATTTCGGACGTGATTTTACTTATACGTTCCGCCCTTTTTCATATACAGTGTTACGTATCAAGGCAGAGAGGGATGTTTCCGGGTTGAATAATGAACAATAAATAACGGATTATGGAAAGATGGCTGATTTTAGTTTGGAGTTTTTTATTTGCTTTACTTGGGGAAGCACAGGTGCGTGTCAGTGCCTGGCCTGAGGGCAAGGACGGATTGGAAAGGAGTCCGGATTATGATGTGACTGTAAAATCTCTTGCAGGAGGAAGCGGGGAATGGATACGGGTACCTAATTTACGGTGTGATGTGGATACCAGACATGTGCGCCATGCTTCGTTTGCTGAATTCGAGATGGGAAGTCCCGTGGTGGTCCGAGTGAAGAACTGCCGCACAGATGCATGGGACGGGAATGGCAAAATGCAAGTAAAAGTGAAGCCTTCCTCTCGTGGCATCGCTTGTCGTCAGGTGGATGCACGTACCGTGGAGTTTACTTTGCATCGTCCTGAATTCCTGAGCGTGGAATTTAATGGTGAGCGCAAGCAGAACCTTCATATCTTTGCCAATGACATGCTTGCCGAGACCTATACGGGGGAAGAACCAGATGCGATTAATTGGAAAGGAAAGAACGCACAAGACGTGTTTAAACAGGATGCGCGATTGATTTACTTCGGTCCGGGGGTACATTTTCCTAAGGATTTGCCGAGTGGGGAAATCAAGATACCGAGCAATACGACGGTTTATCTGGCTCCCGGTGCGGTAGTTCGGGCCCGTCTTATTGTGGATCGTGCCGAGAATGTCCGTATCATAGGCCGGGGAATCGTAGCCCATCCTTTGCGTGGGGTTGAGATTACTTATTCCAAAAATGTGCTGGTAGATGGGATTACCATCTTGAATCCACAACATTATACTGTGTATGGCGGTCAATCGGAAAATCTGACCATTTGTAACTTGAAGTCTTTTTCGGCTCGTCCGTGGAGTGACGGTATCGACCTGATGAGTTGTCGTCATGTGAAGATCGACCATGTATTTTTACGGAATTCAGACGATTGCATTGCGCTTTATAATCACCGTTGGTGGTATTGGGGCGGCACTGAGGATGTGGATATTTCCAGAGCTACTTTATGGTGTGACTGGGCACATCCCGTGAATATAGGAACTCATGGGGATGACCGGAGCGAGTCAGGCGAGACATTGAAAAATGTGCGTATCCACGACTGTGACATCATTTTTCATGAGGGAGACGGAATGCTGTCCATTAGGTGTGGAGATAAGAATGTGGTACGTGACGTGGTGTACGATTCCATTCGCATTGAAGACATATCCAGAGGGCGTTTGTTTGAAATGCAGGTGATTTACAGCGAGAAGTACAATCGTGCTCCGGGTAACGGAATTCGGGATGTACATTTTCGGAATATCTCGGTATTCGATTCAGAAGGGTGTATGAATCCAAGTTTGATTACAGATTATGATGCCAACCGTGTCATAGGGAAATATACGATAGAGAATGTGATGCTGAACGGTAAGCCGTTTAACGAGGATAAAGATTTTATACGTACGATTACGATAGAGTGAATTAATTTTGTTTGTCTAAAAAAAACAGTATGAAAAGGAACTTATGTGTTTTGGCTATATGGTGGGCTTTTGCCTTAGGCATGTCGGCTCGTGATTTTGTGCATCCTGGTGGGTTGCATACATTGAAGGATTTGGCAAGAATGAAAGAAAAGGTGAAACAGAAGGAGACACCTTGGATTGAAACGTGGGAACTTTTGGCCAATGATCCTTATGCCCAAAGTTCTTATACGGCTCGTCCTTATACCAATATAGGAGGAACGGGAAACCGACAGCAAGCAGGGCGTGATGCTTATGCGGCTTATTTGAATACTTTATATTGGTATATTACGGATGATGTGTCGCATGCGGATTGTGCTGTACGTATATTGAATGCGTGGGCTGGTACAGTGAAGGAGGCCAGTGGAGAGCTTTACCAAATACCGATAAATGCTATGGTGCAGGTGGCGGAGTTATTGCGCGGATATGAAGGTTGGAAAGAAGAAGACCAAGAGAAATTCAAAACTGTTTGCCGGACGATATTCTATCCTGCATGTGAGGGCTTTTATCAGGGATGTAGCCATCAAAGTTGGGATGCTCCTGCGGCTTCTGCCCGAATGATTATGGCTGTATTTTTGGATGATGAAGAAAAATTTAATAATGCTTTGGACTATTTCAAGGAAGGTGAAGGTGAGGGTAGTCTTCAGCATACGTTGAATCCAACTGGACAATTGCCGGAAATGGGACGTGATCAACCGCACGCTGCTTTGGGGATTGCTTCTCAGGCTCAAATATGCCAGGTTGCTTGGAATCAAGGAGAGGATTTGTTTGCTTATGCTGATAATTTGCTTTTGAAAGGGTTTGACTATTACTGTAAGTTTAATTTGGGGTATCCTGTGGAATGGGAAAATTACCATTGGTGTGGGAGTCCGGAGGGCTACGATTGGTTCCACATTTCGATAAGTGATGCTTATCGCATCAATAATTCGCCTGTTTATGAAATGATTTATAATCATTATGTCGTAGAGAGAGGGCTTTCCGCTCCTTATTTGACACAGTTGGTCAATTTGGCTCGTCCTGAAAACGGAGAAGAAGGATATTTTGGTTATGGGACATTGACCTATACGTTGGATGCTTCTTATTCACCCTATCCGGCTTATCCTATTCCGGAACAACCGGTCGGACTGAAAGCAGAACCTTGTTTGGAAGGGATTTCCCTGCAATGGAATGCACCAAAAGGCAGGACTGGTCGGGGATACAAGATATATCGTTCGGAAAACGGGAAAACATTCACAAAAATCCATGAATGGGATAATAATACGAAGACTGAATACAAGGATGAGACAGTTTTTCCCGGAGTGAGCTATACCTATTATGTATCAGCTTGGAATCAATCGGGAGAAAGTCTTCCATCAGAGGTGTCTGTTGCCGTGGCTGGTGGTGGTACAGGCATATTACCCAAAGGATGGGGATATACGGATGTGGGACAAGTGGCTGAAAAAGGTGGATTTGTAGCAATGTCCGCAGGAGGTAATTTTATGGTGTCCCTGAGTGGCGGTGGTGCGGATGTTGGTGGTATATCGGACGGGCATGGGTATGTGTTTACAAAAGTGCAGGGCGATTTAGTGGCATCGGCACGTTTATATAAGGTAGATTGGAAAGACGGGAACAATAAGGTGGGATGGGTGATTCGTGAGTCTTTGGCTCCCGAAGCTCGTCGTATTACTTTGAATTTAGGTGATTATGCTCATCGTTATTCACGGATGGGTGTCAGGAGAAATCACGGGGACAATACACAATGGTTTGAAGGTAATGATTTTACCGTGGCACCGGTTTGGTTCAAGTTGGAACGAGACGGAAATGTCTTCTCAGCTTACCAATCTGTTGACGGGAATGAATGGTATAAATTTGCAGAACAAGCGTTGGATTTTGCAACGACTTGTTATGTAGGGTTATCGGCATCGGCGGGCACGTCTTCTCCATTGGCTGTCACGGCTTGTTTTGACCACGTAACGATTGAAAGCGAGGGGGAGGTGCCAACTATGCCTGTTAATTTTAAAGGGGTAGCCACCGGGAGTACGTCTCTTCGTTTGAGTTGGGACGGTTCTGCTGAATGTGCCGTGTACATATTGGAACGTGCGACTTCTTTGGAAGGTGAGTATAAGGTTGTCAATGAGAAAATTATAGGAAGTTCATACGAAGATGTTGATTTACAGCCGGATGTAACTTATTATTATCGTTTGTCTGCTGCAAACTTGTATGGTGAGGGAAAGAAAACCGCACCGCTTGCCATAACCACGGAGAAGTTGTCTTTGCCTGAGGCACCGAGTAAAGTGGAGGCTTTGTCTGGAAATGGGTTTGTGGCTCTTTCTTGGGCAAAGACGGGCGAAAAAACGGCATATTATCAAGTGCGGCGTGGAGATTTATATGGCGGTCCTTATGAGCTGGTAGGTAGGACTTTGGAAAATAAATATACGGATAATAAAGTCGTTAACGGGAATATGTATTATTACACGGTGTCGGCGGTGAATGCAGTAGGAGAAGGGAAGCCATCCGAAGAGGCCAAGGCTTTGCCTCGTTTGGGAGATAGCCGTTATTGGCCTTTTGATGAAGAGCAGGGAAACTTGGCTGTAGATATATGGAATTTTGATGAGGTACAATTGGTGAATAGTGTTCACCGGAATGTCGGTAAATATAATTCCGGGATATCCTTGACTGGAGGGCATATCGCTTTACCGGCGGGAGTGACGGAAAAATGGAAAGACTTTTCGCTTTCTGTTTGGGTTAAACCTGAGCGTGTGGATACTTGGGCACGTATCATTGATTGCGGTACGGGGACGGATAATAATTTCTTCCTGACAGTCAGGGCTGCCCAGACCGGTTGTTTACGCTATGCTATCGTACAGGGGACATCGGGGGAACAGCAAATCAACACGGACTTTAGCCTTAAAGCTTCAGAATGGGTCCATGTTGTATTGGTACAGCGTGGTACAACAGGGATTCTGTATGCCAATGGTACGGAAGTGGGACGTAATGAGAACTTGACCCTTTCTCCGGCCGATTTGGGATATACTACACAAAACTATATTGGCCGTTCCGCTTATATGTCAGATCCTTATTTCCGGGGTTGTGTGGATGATTTGAGAATATATGACTGTGCATTGGATTCAGAACAAGTGTCGGCTTTATATCAGGCCTCTACCCAACAAGTTACATTTCCGGCATTGCCCGGCATGAAAGTAGGAGATGAGGAACTCATTTCTTCGGCCACAGCTTCTTCTGGCCTGTCGTTGGAATTCCGGAGTAGTCATCCTGAGGTGGCCGAAGTGGTGGACGGATGTCGTATTCGGGCTTTGTCGCCGGGGAAGACGGAAATCACGGCTTTGCAGACGGGTAATTTGCTTTATGCATCTGCTGTTCCGGTGACGCAAACCTTGATGGTTGAGCATGGCAACGGGGTGGAAAGTGTAGACACAGGGCAGATGAAAGTCGGAATTCGGTTGAATGGCCACATCTTGCAATTCTCATTTTCTAAACCGGTTGAAGAGAGGGGCAAAGCTATGTTGTTTGATATGAATGGAAAGCTGGTGCGTAGTACCGTTTTGAACGGTCATGGCTGTTTTACGTGGAATCTTAGCGGACTTTCTTCCGGAGTGTACTTGTTCAAGTTGGATGGTGGATCATGGGCTAAGAAGCTAAAGATAGTTTTATGAGAATGGTGCGGTAAAACCGTGGTTGTAGCTTGTCATCCCACCCTTGTCATTGATAATCGGGTGAAGTTTAGATCCGAGGAACCACTCCTTGGGGCTTTTCCCACGCTCGGCAAGTCCCTCGAATATCTTATGGATTAATCAGAGGGGGACAAAGTATCTCTATCGGAAATCCGTCATTCCCCGTGCTCGCCCCCTCAGAATTTTTCAAAAAGACCTTTCATCCTTCAGGTTATATGGTAACCAATTGTGATATAGAATATTATAGAATGAAGGACGTTTCAGGTATCTTTCAGCCTTCTTTCATAACGGAGAGGGATAAAAAGTTCTAAGCCAAATGATTTTTCAATCTCAGGCGAACAATTTTTCAATCTCAGGCAAACGATTTTATAATCTCAGGCGAACGGAATGAAGCGTGGCTGAAGGATGCTTGGGACATCTTTCAGCTTATAATACAAAGGAAATGAAAGGCTTGTCTTACATCCTGAAAGATGAAAGGTCTTTATGTAAAATTCAGGGAGACGTATGTGGCATGCAAGGAAAATTTGAATTGAAACTAAATTTTTTTTCTTCTGTAAGTATTCTGAGGTTGTGAAACGTAGTAGGGTATAGAGAGAGTTCTATTTTTATAGTATAACTTTAAATTAAAAATTATGAGATTGAGACATTTACTCAGTGCGTCTTTGCTCTGTTGGGCCGGAATGGCCGGGGCGCGCGACGTTCACGGTGTGAACGGGTATTACAACTGGACGGCAGCCCAAATGCAGGCCAATGCCCAAATTGAGTTTGGTCCGGAAGGTAAACAATGGGCACAATGGGAGCCGAGTTATGAATTTGAAGGCGATTATTTGAGATGGATTCCTGGAGTGCATAACACTGCCTTTGATAAAGACAAAGGTGGTTTTCAATTCCGTTCACGTATTGATTGGCGTGAAAAGGTGAAAGGGGAAGGTTTTATGACCATTACTCCCTCTTATCCGGTTTTTGTGGCCAAGTTGTCTATTCCGCGTCAGTCTCAGGTGAAGACACCCGGCGACAGTAATTTCTGGATTGAGTTCTTTTGGCATGACCCTTATACAGGAAAGCAAGACGTTGATTTGCCGAATAATGGAGGTGGAGGTTTTTGGGGATTTACCAAAGCTTTGGATGTGGTGAAGTCGCATTGTCCATGGGCTAAAGATGAATTAGGGCGTGATTCCATCTATTTATATAATAGGGAAGGGAATGACTCTACTTTGTCTATAAGAATAAATAAAGATGTGAATGAATTTACTGCCCAACAGAATGATACTGTATGGTATATGAAACGTTTGCCTGTGACAGAAAGTCAAGACAAATGTGAAATTATCGTAGCGGTCAATTTTGCTTCTATTCGTGACTCCTCCCAATTGGCCTTATCCTCTCATCGTTTGATAGACCGTGTGCCTATTAAGATATCCCATTGTTCGTTGGGCTTTATTACTCGTGCAGATACAATGTATGTGGAAACTGATGAAAATGGAGATACGGTTGTAGCCCGTGCGAAAACGCGGGAAGAGTTGCCTTATTTGAACGTGAAATGGTTCAAAACCTATACGTCAATGGATGCCGCAGTAAAAAGCCTGACAGAAGAAAACAATTGGGGGGACGGTGCGATAGAAAATCCTCAAAAAGATGTTTTGAATACGGCTTTATATGAGGCAGAAAAAGTGATTAAAGGATTTGAAAATTACGCAGGAGATGCCGACGCAGCTTATGCGGCTTTGAAAAACGTACATGCAGATGCTGATGTCGTGTACAATAAGTCAGATGCTACCACGGAAGAATATCTGTCTGCCATAGAAAATATCAATGCTGCGATTGCGGAGTTTTATTCTTATGTTAATCCGTCGGAGAATTTGGTGTATAACTATATTCGTACGTCTGATGCAGCTACGTCATTGTATGCAACTCAATCGGAAGTGACAAAGGATAATTATACAGGTCGTCCTTTGGCATTAGGGGCTAACGAAAGTGCTATTCCGTTGACTTTTGTTCCTATTGGAGTATCTAACGGTCAGTGTGCTTATAATTTGAAGAGCAAGGATGGCGTAGTCGTACAATGTACAGACGGGACATTGCTTTTGGTTAAGGGCTCGGGAGATGCTGCAACTTTCACATTTGCCGACCGCGACGGTTACGGGCTGTTCGACATGAAGTGTGGTTCTTTCTATTACTATAAGTCGGGTTATGAATTGAAGACCGTGAATGAGTTCCCGGAGGTAAGTTATGACGACATGCAGCCTTATTTGTTCCAAATTGAGGATGCATTGGGTAGTTATAATCCGACGGAAGACGAGAAGAGCGGATTGTTCGAAGCTTGGGAATTCAATGGCGAGGCTGAAGAGGATCCGAGTACGAAAGGTACGATAAACGGCGCAGAATTGGTGATGGGCGAGCACGGACAAACCTTTATGCTAGACGGTTGGCGTATGCAACGCTGGCGCATGTGGTCACGCGTGAACAAAGGTGTCTATGAAGGTGAAAGCGGTGAAAACCTGGACTGCCTGAAGTTGACAGCAGCAGAAACTTACGATTCGTTCGATGGAACTTCTTTGGGTAATGTAACGGTTTATCCGGCCAGTCCTTCCATGCGTCGTGAAGGCGGTGTATTTACGAACTTCTACGACCGCGACCCGGCGGGAGGCGTGCGTGACGAGTCTTGCTTGGTGAACTTGAATCCGGGTGTACGGCGTTATCTGGCCATCAAATGTAAAGGGACGAATCCCGACATTACGGTGGATGTATTCAACTTCTTGAGCAAACCGGAAACAAGTGCCACGGACTTTGCCCTGAATCTGGCCGACGCCGAAGCCAAAGGCGATGTATATTACTGGGACTTACTGAAATATATCAGCGTGGGCAAGATGCCGTACGTGAGCCAGTATTTCAGTACGATGGGCTTCCAAAAAGACGATGCGCTTTACATTGACTGGATCCGTACGTTTGAAACGGAAGAAGATATTCCGTCCGAAAGCTTCGCTACGGCCATCAGTGACGTACAGGCCGACGGAGGCGGTTTGAAGGTGTTCGTGACCGGTCGTACTATCAATGTCTTCACGGCAGAGGCCGGTGCCATTTATACGGTAGACGGCATGCGCGTGGCTTCCTTTGAAGGTACGGTGCACCAGACGGTTCTTCCGGGCATGTATATTGTCCGTGCGGGCGACACGGTGAAGAAAGTGTTGGTGAGGTAAACGCAATATCTGATATTAGATAATGATTAGGCGGAGTTTTCAAGGCTTCGCCTAATTTTTTAATAACCGTAAGTATTTGGGTCGTGAGATACGTAGTAGGAAATAGAGGGTGGAAACACGAAACGTATGATTGTTTAAAAGAGAGATGAAGATGAAAATAAGAAGGATTTTTCTATTCGGGACATTCGCCTGCATGTTTTGCGTTTTCCCGGGATGCAAGGATTCCGATGACGTGGGGGAGAATTACACGACTTTCACGGGGGAGACCGTCAGCGATTTCCTGCAGGATAACGAGGAGTATTCGGCATTTGTGGATGCTCTCAAAACTGCTAACGCCTTGCCTTTGTTGGAGTCTTATGGGGCATATACCTGTTTTGTACCGAATAACGCGGCGATGGGGGCGTATGTGAAAGAACAGGGCTACGGGTCGTTTGAGCATTTTTTAGATTCGGTGGAAGCTGTCAAGGAAATGGTGTTTTACCATCTGATAGACGGTGAGGCCAACGATGCGGGAAACTATGAAACGGCCGGTTTTACGTCCGGAGCTATCGACACGAAAAACATGTTGGGGCGTTATCTGTACACGTCCATTGCGCCCGATGGGACTGCGTGGATGATCAACAATTCGGCACGCATCGTGTCGGGCGACCACATGTTGGTCAACGGTGTGGCGCACGTGGTGGACAAGGTGTTGGCCGGTAATACGGACTTGCTGCCTGATTACATCGAGACGGAAGGACATTTCAATTTGTATGGGGATGCTCTTCGTGCTACCGGTTGGAGGGACTCCTTGCTGCAGATTGATGATGAACATTATGTGGCACCGGTAACGAAACCGGCTACTGACCCATATTCAAGTACGGCGGAATACCCGAAAGCAAAAAACTTCCGTTATACGGCTTTATTGGAGACGGATTCGGTGTTGGCATTGAACGGAATCCGTACGTTGGACGACATGCGGGAATATGCCAAACGTTTCTATCCGGAAGGGGCGGATTTTCCGGACGAAGACAAGCGAAGCAGCCTGTCGCTTTTTGTAGGTTACCATTTATTGCCGACGATGTTGACTTCCAATCAGTTGGTTAATACACGAAATTATGCTTTCACCCATACGTGGATGGATGAAGACTGGTTGAATGATAAATTCCGGGACGGAAAGTTCTGGTTGGAGCAGTACCTCATACCCATGGCCGAACAGTCAGTCATTACGGTTCAGGCTTTTACATGGGGGAGTGAGAATGCTCAGAAACCGATATTTAATGATGAACGTAATTGTTACGACCCTCGTTATACGAACATGACCGAAGAATTGGACGATGTGGTGACGTTGGATATGGCGCATAGTAATTTGGACTGCCAAAACGGGGTCATCCACGCCCTGACCGGCATATTGGTGTATGATAAGGACAAGTTGGGGCGTATCATGCGTGGGAAACGTATCCGTATGGACTTCGCTACTTTTCTGCCGGAATTGCGTAATAATGATATCATTTCAAATAAGTGTTATTATTTGCCTGAAGGGTATTGTAAAAAACTAAAGTATGAAGAGGGGGCCAGCGTGTTTGTCAAATATATAGGGGATAACATGCACAGTGATTATTTACATGATTATATAGAGAGTTGGGGTATGTTCGATGTGACCATTACTGTTGGTCCTATTCCGGATGGAAGTTATGAAGTGCGTATCGGTTATAGGGTTAACACAAACCATAGAGGGATTACGCAATTTTACCTTGACGAACAACCTTGTGGCATTCCCATCGACATGCGCTTGAAGGGGGATGATGCCTCTATTGGTTGGGAACAGGAATACGTGTACACTCAAATCAACTCCCCTTATATTTGGGGCGGTGGCAATGAAGAGGATTATTATGGTTATGAGAATGATAAGAGCTTGCATAACAGGGGATTCATGAAAGCGCCGGATTGTTTTGCTTCTAATGAGTTGTTACCTACGGGAAGCAGTGGAGGGGTAAAAGGTTCTGCACGTAATGACCCGTATGCCTTACGTAAGGTCCTGGGGATATTCAGTTGGGATAAGATGGAAACCCATGAGTTCCGTGTGGTGCAAATGTTAGACGGGAGTTGCCATTTCGACTACATTGAGTTCATCCCGACCAATTTGCTTGAAGGAGAAGATACACATTAATTTTTTTAATCGGCGTAAGTATTTGTTTCGTCGTATACGTAGTAGGATATAGAAGAAGACTTTTATTATGTTTTTTTTAATAATTAGATTCTATATGAAAATAAAGAATGTGGTAGCGTACTGTCTCTTGGCCTGTATGTTCTGTTGTTTTCCCGGATGCCAGGATTCTGACGACGTGGGAGAGAATTACACGACTTTTACGGGGGAGACCATCAGCGACTTTTTGCAGAACAACGCGGACTATTCGGATTTCGCGGAAGCTTTGAAGACGGCGGGGGCTTTTTCCCTGCTGGAATCATACGGCTCATACACCTGTTTTGTGCCGAACAACACGGCGATGGAGGCGTATGCGAAAGAACAGGGTTACGGGTCGTTCGAGCATTTTCTGGATTCCGTGGAGGCGGTCAAGGAAATGGTGTTTTATCACCTGATAGACGGAGAAGCCAACGAAGTGGGAAACTATGAAACGGCCGGTTTTACGTCCGGAGCCATCGACACGAAGAACATGTTGGGGCGTTATCTGTACACGTCCATCGCACCCGACGGTACTTCGTGGATGATCAACAATTCGGCACGTATCGTGTCGGGCGACCATATCAAGGTTAACGGAGTGGTGCATATCGTAGACAAGGCTTTGGCCGGTAATACCGACTTGTTGGCCGATTACATCGAGACAGAAGGGCATTTCAATCTTTACGGTGAGGCTTTGCATGCTACGGGTTTGCGTAATTCCCTTACGCTTCTGGACGACGAGACGTACGTGCCTGCTACGACCAAACCGTCGGACGACCCGTACGCTTCCGGCGCGGAGTTTCCCAAGACCAAGAATTACCGTTATACGGCTTTGCTGGAGACGGATTCGGTGTTGGCATTAAACGGAATCCGTACGCTGGACGACATGCGGGAATATGCCAAACGTTTCTATCCGGACGGGAAAGATCTGCCGGATACGGACGAGGGCAGTAGCCTGTACCGCTTCGTGGCTTACCACTTGTTGCCGGTCATGTTGGCTTCCAATCAGATCGTGAACACCCGCGATTACGTAGTGACGCACACGTGGATGGATGCGGATTGGCTGCGTGAGAATTACCGCGACGGCTCGTTCTGGCTGGAACAGTATTTGGTGCCGCTGGCCGAGCAGTCCATCATTACGGTGCAGGCTTTCAAATGGGGCGACCAGGATGCGCAGAAACCGGTATTCAATGACGAACGTAACTGTTATGATGCGCAGTACACGAATATGGCGGAGGAATTGGACGATGTGGTGACCTTGGACATGGCGCATAGCAATCTGGACTGCCAAAACGGAGTTATCCATGCGCTGACGGGGATGTTGGTGTACGATGAGGATAAGATAGGGCGTATCATGCGCGGCAAACGCATACGTATGGACTTCACCATCTTTACACCGGAATTGCGGAATAATGACATCATTTCCAAAAAAGACTATTATGTGCCGCAGGGGTATTGTAAGAATTTCCACTTTGAAGAGAGCAGTACGGTGTTTGCCAAATATATCGGGTCGAACATGCACAGTTTCTTTTTGGGTGACTATTTGGAGATTTGGGGGATGTTCGATGCTTCGATTACCGTGGGACCCGTGCCGGCCGGAAGTTATGAAGTACGTATCGGTTATCGTGTGGATGCGGCCACGCGTGGTATTACGCAGTTTTATTTAGACGACGAGCCTTGCGGCATTCCTATCGACATGCGTCTGAAAGGTACGGATGCCGGAATCGGTTGGGAGCAGGTGTGGCAGTTCACGCAGGACAATCCCGGAGCGTGGTGGGATTATGATTCCAAGGAAGACGACCCCTACGGGTATGAAAACGACAAGAGTATGCACAACCGAGGATTCATGAAAGGGCCGGATTCCTTTGCTTCCACGGAATTGATGATGGGGCAAAGCGGAGGCATCAAAGGCTCCACCCGTAACGACCCGTTCGAACTGCGCAAGGTGCTGGGTATATTCAGTTGGTCGGAAATGTCCACGCATGAGTTCCGTTTCGTGCAGATGCTCAACGGTAATTGCCATTTGGATTACATCGAGTTCATGCCGACCAATCTGATTGAGAGTGAAGACACGCATTGATTTCTATTTAAACATTTTATACCATGAAGTTTTATAAGTTACTGGCTTTGCTTTCCGTAGGTGTGGCAGGGGCTTTCCCTACGGCTTGTACGGACAAGTATGAGGACATGGAAAACCACATGCCGTCGTGGCTGAACAGCAACATATACGATTATCTTTCAGGCCGGGGGGACTGCACGTATTATATCCACCTGATTGATGACTGCGGATACACCGATGCCATGAAGGTGTCGGGGAGCAATACGCTGTTCTTTTCGAACGATGCTTCTTTCGAACGTTTTTTCCAGACGAACGAAATGGGGTATCGCAGTTATGAGGATTTGCCTTATTCGTTCAAGATGATGCTGCTCAAGTTGGGAACGATACCTTATTCCCAACTCTTGGAACGTTTGTCTTTGAGCGACAGGGGGCAGGTGACTTTCCGCCGGACGACCGATTTCGAGGTGGAAGACACGATTCCGGTAGTCGACGCGGAGGACCTGCCGGACAGCAAATACTTCGCTCCCTACCGCCGGGCGGGTAAACCGATAAAATTGTTGTCCGATGCCACGAAATGGACATTGGTACAGTTCTTTCCCGATGTAATGTCCGGGAAGCACATTACGGATGATGACTTCAGTTTCGTGACGGGTATTCCCCGCGAGGCAGACGATGCGTCGTTGTTTGCCAATAAGATTATCCAGAAAGATATCGTTTGCCAAAACGGGTATTTGCACGAGTTGGCCGACGTGCTGGTTCCGCCCGAAAACATGGCGGCTTATATCCGGGGGAATGAAAAGGTGAGCCGTTTCAGCCGACTGATGGACCGTTTCGCCTGTCCGGTGTTCTACAAACGGGATGCCCAGGGCGACTCCATCTTCCAGACACGTTATTTCAATCAAAGTCCGGCATACTCCTTTACGGAATATAACGGTACGAATGCGCCGGGTCTGTTGTATTTCGATCCGGGATGGAACTTGTACCAACCGAAAGGCGGAAATACGAGCCAGCCCGGCTATGAGACGGACATGGGCTGTATGTTCGTGCCGACCAACGAGGCGATGGACCGGTTCTTTTCTCCATCGGGTGAGGGAAGCGACTTTTTTGAAGCTTTCGGTTCGTGGGACAAGGTGCCCGACAATATCGCCGCAGACTTTGTGGCCAACCACCAGAAGTATTCTTTCCTGTCTTCGTTGCCGAGCCGTTTCGGGGACATCAAAGATGAGGCCGGTTATGAGATGGAGGTAAGCAAGGAAAATATCGTGGATAAGTTTGTGGGGCGTAACGGAGTGGTCTATGTGACCGACAAAGTCTTTACGCCGTTGGATTATCGTACGGTAATGGGGCCGGCCAAGATTGATTCCCTGAACTCCATCTTCAATCAGGCTATGACGGATGCACAATTTGTTTATTATTTGCGCTCGTTGAAGAGTACGTATCAGTTCTTTGTCACGCCGAACGAGTATATGAAAGACTATGTGGACCCCGTGGCGAAATCATACGCCTCGGAAAACTATCGGTGTAACCTGGATTTCCAGTTGACACCGCAGAATACGGTGGCTGCCGTGCCGACCCGTACGTCCGACGGGACGGTGATTACGGACAATGGTTTTCCGTTAGGTTCTAATGGTACCGTCAGTAACAGTTCCATCCTGAAGAACCGTTTGGAAGACATTCTGAACTGCCAGACTTTGGTCACGGAAAGCAATGAAGCCTTTGAAGCGGCTCGTGCGGGTGGACAGGAGTACTTTATCACTAAAGGATATGCGCCGGTTCGTATTACGCAGGACAACAAAATCAGTGGGGCCGGAAATGAACGGCCGCTCACAGTGAGTAAGATATATAATAAGGAGAACGGAAATACTTACCTGATAGACGGTATCTTGCAAAACACGACGACTTCCATTTATGATGTATTGTCGTCCAAGGATGATTTCCGGGAGTTTTATGACATGTGTGCTTTGCTGGGCATTTTCGTCAACAATCCGACGTCTTCTACCGTGGCACCGGGACGTAAGGTGAAGTTCCTCAACCAGTATCATTATACGGTGTATGTACCGACGAATGAGGCGATACGCCAGGCGCAGGCGGAAGGATGGATTCCCACGGTGGGGCAGATAGAGAACGAGGGAGACCAAAGCGTGAGGGATTCTCTGGAAAACGTAATGGAGCGTTTTGTCCGCTATCATTTCCAGGATAATTCCGTGTTTATAAAAGGTGAGAAGGTGGAAAACAAAGCCTATCTGACCTCTACGATCAACGAAGCAAGCAATAAATTCTATCCGGTGTATGTGACGAACAAGGACGGGAATATCACTTTGGTTGATGAGGCTGACTATGGCACGGGAAGGGTTTCGGCTCGTGTGGTCAAAACGGAAGGAGTGTATAACCTGATGACTCGCGACATGACGTTGAACAGCGGCGATAAGGAAAAGGCCACGACGATAGAGGCTTATACCTACGCCGTGATACATCAGATAGACGATGTGTTGTGGTTCGAACAGCCCAAAGGAGAGAATGCAAAAGACCAAAAATGACCTTAAAAAAAGAGAACGATGAAGAGATATTTGTTATTAATGGCTTTTCTATGCGCGGTATGGCGTGCCGGGGCGCAGGTCATGGTGAGCGGGCGTGTCGTGGATGCGAACGACGGGCTTGAACTGATGGGATGTACCGTGGCGGAGAAGGATGCGACCAATCGTGTGGTCGGCGGTATGACGACGGACATGAACGGTAACTTTGCCTTTAAGGTGAAGAACGTGAACAACAAACTGGTATTTACCTTTATGGGATATAAAACGCAAGAGTTCCCTATCGGCTCCCAACGTAAGTTCAATGTCAAGATGGAAGACAACACGATGAAAGTGAGTGAAGTCGTGGTCAAAGCGCAGAAGAGAGGGCCGGACGGGGCTTTCAATATCCCGCAACGGGAGGTGAGTATGGCCATGACTACTTTCAAGATGGATGCCATGGAAGGAGTGTCTGTAGCCGGAGCCGACGATGCTTTGCAGGGACGTGTGGCCGGTTTGGACATCGTGGTAGGCGGAAGTCCCGGTTCGGGCAGTCAGATGCGTATCCGTGGAACGACTTCCATTACGGGTAACTCACAACCTTTGGTGGTGGTGAACGGCGTGCCTTATAGCGGTGAGATTGATGAAAGTTTCGATTTCGGTACGGCTAATGAGGAAGAGTATGCAGACTTATTGAGCGTCAATGTGGAGGATATCGAGGAGATTACCGTATTGAAAGATGCCGCCTCCACTGCCATGTGGGGTTCTAAGGGAGCCAACGGCGTATTGTTGATCAAGACGAAACGGGGTACGAGGGGGAAGACACGTGTGTCTTATACCTATAAACTTTCCGGTTCCACCCAACCCAAAGGGATGAAGCTGCTGTCGGGAGGGGATTATACGATGATGATGAAGCAGGCATACTTTAACCGAACTTTGAGCGGACGTGACGAGACTTACGAACAATATGATTATGACGAGTTGCGCTACGAACCGGACAACCAGAATTACAATAATAATACAGATTGGGTGGATGAAGTGACGCGACACGGATGGACAAACGACCACTATCTGACCGTGTCGGGTGGCGGTGAACGGGCTGCATTCCGTATTTCCGGTGGTTACTATGACCAGAAAGGTACGGTCATGGGGCAGCGGTATCAACGTTTTTCTACCCGTTCGCAACTGGATTATTATGTGTCCGACCGTATGGTGTTCGGTTCGGAATTCCAATTTACTTATTCGGACAATGACCGGAATTATGAGAATTTGTTAGACATAGCCTACAAGAAGATGCCGAACATGGCCGTGTATGAGGAAAATGCGGACGGCAGCAGTACGGGGCGTTATTATAATATGGATGCCGAGTCGGGCTTCAACAAAGAGCAGCGGGAATTGAAGAATCCCGTGGCGTTGGGCAAGTTGGCCAAGAACAACCTGAAGGGGTACCGTATTATGCCCAAGTTGTCGTTGCAATACGACTTTTTCAATCCGGAGGAGCATTACTTGCGTTATCTTGGTTGGGTGGCCATCGACTTGAACAATGAACGGGAAGAGAAGTTCCTACCGGCGGAATGTGTGTACAATGCGGCGGACAACTATGGTTCGGCCAATGTGGCGGAGACGAAAACGTCCGGCAAGCTGACGGTAGCCACGGAGCACGGACTTACATGGCAGAGCCGTTTCCTGAATGACGACCATAACTTGCAGGCGCAGGCTCTGATGCAGTTGACTACGACCACGAGCCATTCCCAATATGTGAAGATGCAGGGATTGCCGAGTTCTGCCATTAACGACGCCACGGCTACGGGATACATATCCGGCACGGAAAACGGGAACAGTAATGACAAGACTTTAGGTTGGATGGGACGTGTGCACTACAGTTTCAAGGGACGTTATATCTTTGATGCCAATCTCCGTGTGGACGGTTCCACACAGTTCGGTCCTTCCAACCGTTACGGATTTTTCCCGGGAGTGGGTGGCAAATGGATTATCTCGGACGAACCGTGGTTGCAGAAGTACACGGGAAAAGTGCTGACCCTTTTGGCTTTCCGTCCGAGTTGGGGTATCGCCGGTCGGCAACCCGGGCAGAATTACCTTCAATATAGTGTATTGACGACGAATTCTACAGGTTATATGGACATGAGTGCCGTTTATCCCACACGTATCCGTCTGGATGGGTTGAAATGGGAGAAGGTGACTTCGTTGAACTTGGGTTTCGACATGGAACTTTGGAACGGAAAGGTGTCTGTCATTTACGACTGGTACAAAAAGCGTACAGACGATCTTTTGTTTAAAGACATCGACATTCCGTCTTCTTCCGGCTTCGCCACATTGACTTACAAAAACGTGGGGCGAATGGATAATGACGGTTGGGAACTTACGGTCAATTTCAACAAGGTGGTGGAGAAAGGTAAGTTCTCGTTGGACATCAATACAAACTTTGCTTCCAACAAGAACATGATTCGCAGTCTCGATCCGAGTGTGCTGAACAACTTCAACAACCATTCCGACTTCGGAAACGGGGCTTACTATACGCGTTTGCAGGAAGGCAACTCGTTCGGCTCCATCTATGGGTTCCGTTACAAGGGGGTATATTCCTACAGTTACGACCGTTACGACCAAGCGGTAGCAGAAGGAAAGACGGTGCCTGTGGCCCGTGATGAGAACGGAGTCCCGATGACGAATTTCGACGGTACGGTGAAACCGATGTACTATTACCACAGTACGACCAAATACCAGTTCCAGGGCGGGGATGCCATCTACGAGGATATCAACCACGACGGAAGCATCGACCAGTATGATGTGGTCTATTTGGGTAATTGCAATCCTAAACTTACGGGTGGTTTCGGCTTTACGTTGCGTTATGATCGCTTCTCGTTGAATGTGTTCTGTAACTACCGTTGGGGGAACAAAATCGTGAACATGGCGCGTATGAATGCCGAGAACATGTATCATGCCTACAACCAGTGTACGACGGTGAACTGGCGTTGGCGCAAGGAAGGAGATGTGACGGACATGCCGCGTGCAGTGTACAACCAAGGTTATAACTGGCTGGCATCCGACCGTTATGTAGAGGACGGTTCTTTCCTGCGTGTGAAGTACATCACGCTTCGTTATCGTTTCCCGTCCAACTGGGTGAAGCGTATCGGCATGACGAACCTGAGTGCTTATCTCACTGTGAACAACCTGTGGTGTTTTACCAAGTATTCCGGTGTAGACCCTGAGATTTCTATTTGTACGGATACAGCCAAAGACTATTACGGCATAGCGGTGGACAATTCCATGACTCCGCGTGCCAAGGAATGGACATTCGGACTTTCAGCTACATTTTAATTAAAAAACGGAAATGATGAAAACAATGAAATATTATCTGAAGAATATCTTTCTGGCGGCTTCCTGCTTGTGGCTTTTTACCGCATGCAACGACTTCCTGACGCTTTATCCGGAAGACGATATCGTGGACGACGAATATTGGGAAACGGGAGAAGACGTACAGAGTGTGGTGGCTTCCTGTTATCGTTTCATGCTGGAGGATAATGTGATCAGCAGAATCATTTATTGGGGCGAGGCGCGTTCGGACAATATGGATTATTCTACGTCGGCCTCCACTGACGAGCAATATTTGAAAGATGCGAACCTGCTGTCATCGAACGGATTGGTGACGTGGGGCGATTTCTATAAGGTTATCAATATTTGCAACAAAGTCATCAAGTCGGCTCCGGCCGTGCGTGACCGCGACGCCAACTTTACCGAAGAACGCCTGCACAATTATTTGGCGGAGGTTTATACTTTGCGCGCACTCTGTTATTTCTATTTGGTACGCAGTTTTGGCGACGTGCCTTATGTGACAGAGCCCAGTGAGAGCGAACAACAGGACTATCAGGTAGCGCAAAGTTCGGCGGACGATGTGATTGTACCGGCTTTGATTGAAGATTTGAAACTGGCGGAGGAGTACGCTCCCGAAGAATGGCCGACGGAACAATACACACGCGGGAGGATTACGAAGAACGGTGTGCGTGCCCTTTTGGCCGATGTTTATTTATGGAAGGCTTCCGACGCGGGCAATTCCGACGCGCAGGCGGATTATCGGTCTTGTGTGGAAGCTTGTGACCGTGTGCTGTACAATCAGGCCATGTATGAAACGGAAATGATGATGGTAGAGGGTAACAGGATGTATAATTCGGTCTTCTACACCGGTAATTCCACGGAGGCGATTTTTGAATTGAACTTTGATAAGGACGGAAAGATGAACGGGGCCACTGCCAATTTGTACGGGAATACTACAAAAGGCAAAAGTGCCCATTTCGAGCCGACTGCTCAGTTGTTCAATACCTATCTGGATGTGCAGTACGATTATCGTGCCCGCGACTTTATTGCAGCTACGGTAGAGGCTGGTTCCGACGGTTCCGTCGTGCCGCCCACGAGCTTCAAGGTATTCAAATACGAGGGGCAGTCGCCGGCATCGGCCTTGGTGCCGCACACGTCGTATGAATATAGTTATCGTGCTTCTACCAGCACGGCCAACTGGATATTCTACCGTTTGTCGGATATTTACTTGATGAAGGCGGAAGCATTGGCCGAATTAGCCGTGACGGACGATGAACGCAAGACTGTCATTTCCTTGTGTAACGTGACGTACAAACGGGCTACCATGGAGATGGACTCTTTGGAATATGCCGACTATCCTTCTATGGATGCCGTGAAAGCGATGGTACTCCAAGAACGCCAACGCGAACTTTGTTTCGAAGGCAAACGCTGGTACGACCTGTTAAGGAAAGTTCGGCGTGAGGGGGCGACTGCGGGGGCTTACGCTTTGTTGGAAAAGGCGTATGCTCGGGAGGTTTCCACCTATAAAGCCCGGTTGTCCAATCCGGAGGCATGGTATCTTCCTATTTCGCTTACGGAGATGAACGCCAATACGCAATTACACCAGAATTCATATTATGCAACGAAAGAACAGTAATCACAGAGGAAAGCTATTATGAAAAGGACTATTATACAACTATCGTTCGGTTTGGGCATGCTGGCTTTTGCTGCCGGTTGCCAAGACCATTTATGGGACGACCATTACGGGATAGACGGTTCGACGGAGACCCGTACGCTCATGCAGGTATTGGAAAGCCGTCCGGAGTATTCGGCTTTCTGCGAAGTCGTCCGGATCCAGGGGCTTGATTCCTTGTTGTCCACGGATCAGACCTTTACGGTGTGGGCTCCGACCAATGAGGCCATGGCGGGTTATGTAGAGGACGCAGATACGAAAGACCAGTTCTTGAACAACCATATCTCCCGTTACCTGTACGGTATGGTCGATTTGGCAGATACCGCTTCCGTACGGGTCAGGATGCTGAACGGCAAGTCGCAGGACTATGTACGTGAGGGAGGAGCATACACTTTTGCGGGTGTACCGGTAGAGGCTACGGACATTGCGGCCGGTAACGGGATTATCCATACGCTTCGCCAAAGGGCACCGTTTTATTATAACCTGTATGAAAGTATCCGGCAAAAGGATAACGGGACGGACTCCATAGCCCGTTTCTTGACCTCGTTCGATGAATATACTTTCGACGAGGAGGGGAGTACGGCCATCGGAAAAAATGAGCAAGGCCAGATTCTTTACGACTCGATTTTCGATTTTAATAACGACTGGTTGCGCCGCTACGGTTTCCTCCATTCTGAGGACAGTGTGTACACGATGATCGTACCGACCAACGAGGGATGGGAGGACGGACGCAGGCGTATGGCACGGTATTTCCGGACCTTCGGAGAGACATTGAAAGACACGGTGAAGTCTTTGATTATTCCCGACCGCGAGTATGCCGTGGGTACGGCATTGGCTGACTCTTTGTCCGATACCTACCTCAAGCAGGCGATGTGTATGGACTTGGTGTTCCGTAAGGATTTGGATTTTGGAGATGTGCCGGGTGACTCTTTAGCCTCTACCTCGGGAAATGTTTTCCACCATCCGTCTTACCTGTTGTCAGGAGCGACGGAGGTTCCGGTCAGCAACGGCAGGATATGGAAGACCTCGGCGTTGAAACACAAACCGGAGGAGTCGTGGCTGAAGACCATTGTCGTGGAAGCGGAGAACACTGCCGGACGGGAGTCGAATTATGCGGTCATCAGTTCGCGTAGTGCATCCTCCACGTCGTTCCGCGATTCTGTATCGGAAGGACGTTTCATCGAGGTGGCCGCTACCAGCGAGAATCCCCGCCAGCAACCCGTGGTGCAGTTTACCGTGCCGAACACATTGGCAGCCAAATACAACGTGTATTGCGTGTTTGCTCCGGCCGGAGCTTATATGGAAGGAGTCGCTGCCGATAGCACGAAAGTGAATTTCTATCTGAATTATGTGCACGAAGACGGAAGGATGTACGAAGATGCGGTGATTGCCGGTCCTATGCCGACTCATGGGGAAACGATGACCAAGATGTTTGTGACCCAGATAGAATTGCCGTATGCCAACTATTCTGAATCTCCGTTCGAGGGACCCCTTACGCAAGACGACGATTGTGTGAAGTTGCGTGTACAGGCGAATGTCGACCGGAACGAGACCACGAAGTTTACCCGTACCATGCGGATAGACTGCCTTATTTTTGAACCTGTAATAGAATGATGCGATGACGAACATATTGAAATACGCCATGCTGGCCATGGCTTTGGGAACAGTTCCCGCACGGGCAGCCGGGGACGGTGTTCCGTCGGAAAAGGACGGACAGGAGATATATGTAAATGGCCGGGTCACGGACGCTCGGAGCGGAAAGCCCGTACAGGGTGTCAGGGTAGCGGCCGGTTCATGGTCGGCACTGACGGACGAGGAAGGCCGTTATAGGGTACGCGTACCGTCTTATATGGTGCAGTTGACCCTTTCTTCTGAAAGTTATTTGCAGAGGATAGTGCCTTTGCAAGGAGATTCGGTGAAAGATGTGTCTGTTTATAGCGATGCCTTTCTGACCTTGAAGGGAGATGATGCTTTTACCAATACGCAGGCTGTGTCGTTGGACGAAGTCTTGGGCGGACGTTGGGGAAGCGATGTGCGTGCGGCGACCCGCAGTGCAGTGGGCGGCGAAGGGGCGAACCTGTTTATACGCGGATATAATTCGCTGAACGTGAACGCACAGCCGCTGATTGTCGTAGACGGTACGATTTGGGACACTTCGACGTTGGTGGAATCCGTTCATGACGGTTTTTATGAGAACCCTTTGGCTTTCGTCGATGTGAACGACATAGAGTCCGTGCAGATACTCAAAGACGCTACATCCTTATATGGCAGTAAGGGAGCTAACGGGGTGATACTCATATCCACAAAGCGGGGACGGAGCATAACGACCCGTATTGCGGCCGATCTCTCATACGGCTTTGTGCAATCGCCCGAACCGATACGGATGATGGGATCCGCACAGTATCGTACTTATCTGAGCGAGATGCTGAAAGGAAGCGGTCAAGGCAATAAACTGGCCACTTTGTTCGACGGATACTTGGGGATGAATCCGTCATCGGCAGATTATTCCACATATCATCAGAACAATGATTGGACGGACAACGTGACCCGTAACGGTAACATGCAACATTACGGTATTAACGTGCAGGGCGGGGACGACATCGCCAAGTACTCCATCTCGTTGAGTTATGACAATCAAAAGGGAGTCGTGGAAGAAACCGGATTCTCCCGCTTGAATGCCCGTATCAATTCCGATGTGTTCCTGACCAAGACGCTGACCTTGGGCACGGACATTTACTTTACGAACTTGAATTATACGCTTCAGGACGACGGCGTGAACGCTACGACCGCTCCCCGTTATCTGGCGTTAATCAAAGCTCCTTTCTTGGTGGGCTACAGCTATACCGACGACGGAACGCAGCTCACGAATACGTTGAACGACGTGGACGAACTGGGGGTATCCAATCCGTTGGCTTTGTTGGAGAACGCGGAGAATACCAATAAGCAATATCGGTTCGGAGTAAGTCTGGCACCGAAATGGGACATCACGGATGACTGGGCGGTAGAAGGACGTTTCAGTTATAGTTTCAACAACTCCAAAAGCCATTATTTCTCCCCGATGGTCGGCGTGGCTCCGCAGGTTGTGGGCAACCAGGTGTGGGAGAATACGGTGAAAGACCAGACGGCCACGCAGAACGATTTGTTCGGCAACGTGAAGTTGTCTTATCGCAAACTGATTCATAACGATCATTTCGTGGATGCTTTCGTGGGTTACCGCATCATGAACACCTCTTTCAAGAGTGTGTATGAGGACGGGCACAACACGGGCAACGACAAGGTGTCCAACATGAATAATTCGTTGTCTTACCGTACGGTAGACGGCCTGAATACCGATTGGAGTTCTGTGGCTTTGTATGCGCAAGGCAAATACACCTTCCAAGAACGTTATACTTTGTGGGCCGCCGTGTCGCTCGACGCTTCTTCGCGTTTCGGCAAAGATGCCCCCGGAAGTTTCCGAATGTGCGGCGGCACGTGGGGCACGTTCCCGAGCATAGGCGGATCGTGGTTGGTCACAGGCGAGCGTTTCATGCGTCGGCTGACGTTTTTGGACCGTTTGAATCTGCGTGCAAGTTTCGGGGTCACAGGAAATGATAATATCGACGGGATGTATGGCTACTCTTATCTGTCGGGTGTGAACTATTTGGGCTCGGCCGTAGGGTTGAAATTGGCCAATCTGGCTAATTCGTCTTTGAAATGGGAGACCACGCGCAAGTGGAATGCCGGAATCGACTTGGCGTTCCTGAACGACCGGATAGGAGTGAGTTTCGACTATTTCCGGCACAAGACCAAAGACTTGCTGACGTGGAAGCAGGCCGATACGGAGACCGGGCTTGACACCTATTTATATAATGGCGGAGAACTTACGAACCGAGGCTTCGAGATTGCCCTTTCGGCCAAGGTGTTGGACACCAAGCCCTTTAAGTGGAATGCGGAGCTTGGTATCGCGAGGTACAAAAATGAGATTTCGGCCTTGCCCGACGGAGATTATACAACGGAAATCTTAGGGGGAGAAGTACTGACGGCCGTGGGCCATCCTGCCGGAGTTTTCTACGGTTATGAAGCCCACGGGGTATATGCTACGGAAGCCGAGGCGCAGGCCGCCCGCTTGAAAGTGCAGCATGAAGATGCCTCTTACACCTATTTCCATGCCGGTGACGTACGTTTTGCAGACCTTCATGCCGACGGGGTATTGGACGAAAGGGATAAAACGATTATCGGCGATCCGAATCCCGATTTCACGGGGTCGTTTGCCAACCGTTTTACGATGGGACGTTTCGCTTTGGATGTGTTATGCACGTTCAAATGCGGGGGAGACGTTTATAACTACCAGCGTCAGACATTGGAGAGCATGACCGATACTTACAACCAGACCGGTGCCGTCATGAACCGTTGGCGGCATGAGGGGC
>ULVZ01037125.1_pt1 | contig 28276 bp, 18 predicted proteins | sample 1959901 | NCBI WGS metagenome assembly ULVZ01 (sample SAMEA4835800, study PRJEB28245) | human gut metagenome | biome: gut microbiome; material: fecal sample | place: Denmark | collected 2008 | reverse complement strand
AATCCTGTTCCTTCTTCTCATAAATAACCTCAACCACATAGCAAGTAGCTTGTGGAATTATTCTAACCTGACATAACTTGTTATCTCCTATTTTAGTTTTGATTGGCCGGATTATGTTTTTGATGAAATGAATACATCCATCTTCTTTCAGTCTGCAAGAATTTTTTGTAAAAACTACCATGTTCTGCTTCTTCCCTTTCTTGTATTTAGGCAATTTAGGTCTTGATAGAAATTTAGAAGGATTCTTCTCATATTCCTTCTTTGATTTCATCCAAGACTTTGTTACCGAAAACACTTGAGCTACGACTTGTTGGGACACTACTGATGGTAGATTCCTAAAATCAACCTGATTCTCCTTACATAATTTAGTAGAAAACTCATATTCATTTATGTAATCTCCGGAAAATATACCTTGTCTGACGTTGAAAAGAACATAATTATACAACAACCCGGATTTGAGGCATATATCCTCAAACCGGTTGTCTTTTATGATATGTCTCTCAACTAATCTCATTCTTAATATCTTATGCCATAAATATAAACATTCTTTATGAAATAAATAATTTATTCAACTATAATCCCTTTAATTTTTCTATAACCTCAAAACACATCTTACACTCAATCCTACGATACAACTGCCTTACGCCATCTATCGTAGTCCAATAACGACCACCCTCTCGGTGCAGGAACTCACTCATTACCTTAGTGTCAGCCACATCATGTAGGTCATATGAGTCAAACATAACTTACATATATCGTCAAGATCAAAATAAGTAACCTTATTATACGATATACAACTGATTTGTCTCCCATCAGGAATCTGAACATCGAAAACATCTATCTTATCCATATTAAAAAATAGAGGGATGCCGATCCCATCACAGACCGGTATCCCTTATAATAAATTAGCGACGAAAAGCATGGTGATGGACATGCGCCACAAATGTAATTACAAAATTCGTAAAAACAAAATATCAAGGGCAATCACCTATGCATTCGCACGGAGCATCGCTTTTCAAAACCCCATACACCCGATTGTCGCTAGTCAGCCATCGTTTGCCGTCGCTCGTGATATAAGCCTGCCGGCATCCCTCCTGATTCACCGTTAGCGTCTTCTTAACACCTTTTGGAGTTGTTATCTCCAACTCAAGGGTACGATCAAGACCTTTGTTCATTACCGAACCAAAAGAAACAGCGGCGTTACCGGTCCCGGACCCGGGGCTGACGGTCAAGTGCTGGTCCGTCACCTCGCCTACCCCGTCTTTCCAATTAATATCTATATCATTCATCCTATTTAATGCTTTTTGTAAATACTCATCGCTTAATGTCCTATCATAAATATCAAGAGCATAAAGAGCTCCATTCCACACATAAGCTTGAACACCCCTAGAGAAAGTGCCTATATATAAATTATCCACGGTTGATGTATAATTTGAAGATACAAGATCCATCTCTCCATTGTAAGACTCCTTAGTTACATAAACGATCGATAATTCAGGGTTATATATATCTTTTACAGCAATATCCTTACTACCAAGACGTACATATACATTTTTGGAATACGCTAATTCACTACAAAATTGCTGAGCCTGATTCGTTGATACACTTTTAGATAAAAAGCAATTAGTGGATTTAGAAGGATTCAAATTAATTCTTTTATATACAAACGTAAAATCATTGATGGCCGGGAAATTCTCGCATATACCATAATCATCAATACCATCAAATACAAGAGCGCCACCTTCGTATCCAGAACCAAGCGTAAACCCAAAATTCTTCAACACAATATCGTGACCGTTTCCAGACAAGTCCTTTAACACGTCTCTATCTGCGTCACTGTTGCCCTTACCATTACATCTATAAGAAGCCACTAAATAATCATCTATATTAGCCATAATCTTTTTTCTTACAAATATACTAAAACAAACAAACCCCAATCAGCTTAAGTCGATCGGGGTTTGAATAAACAATGAAAATCGATTATAATCTTCCTAACATCCTCATCACGGTTCTAGAGGCAGCATTTTTCCATGTCCACTCATCGTTAGATGTTACGTTAACTGTCTGAGCGGAACCGTTAACATCCAAATTGATAGTTTCCTTATCAATCTCAAGAGTAGAGTCACCAGCGGCTTGAGTGATGGTAACTTGCGCCTTTTGTCCACCGGCAGCCGTTACGCTTAGCATAGCCACCAACTCCTCGATAGAGACATTGGCAGGAACATTGGAGATAGTAATACTCCAAACAAACTCTCCGGTAGCACCAGGATCGTCAGCGATAATAGCGCCGTTAGCTGTCTGCTTACCAGCCGCCGTATAATTCTCGGGGAGCTGTAAAGTCAGGCCATTCTCCTCCACCGGAGTAGCAGCGAGAGTAAGCTTAGTACTATTAGACTTACCTGTGATAGTTACATTACCACCGGTTTTAGCGACAGTGGCCGTAGGACTATCCGAAGTCACGGACTCAGCGGCGGCGGCCTGATTAACTACCAACGCTTTTTGAACGCCACCGTTAGTAACGACAATAAGATTAGCTGTACGCTCAAGACGACCTGTATATTTATCTCCTGATATAGATACCGCCTGATCACCTGATCCTGATACCGGATCGACTGTTACAAAACCAAATTTTTGCGATGCCATATTCAAATAATTTTAAAAAATGTCCTTTTATTATGCCAAAAATAACTTATATAATGTTAGCCACAAAATATGGGGGGGGGTAGATCGCACTACGGCTACACCCGCTCCACGTACAGACCTATTAAATCCTGTAGATTATGGCTGAGAGGAGTTCCGCTATCCCTAGTACACTTATACACATCAGCGTTCTGGATGTAATATTTATCCTTGAATATCTCCATTGGAGGGAAATACGGGATAGGATCCCCTATGGTCCCGGCATGCTCCTTATCAATGACCTTGTATAAGGAAGCCGTATTTAGTCCGGGTTCCCATTCCGCTGACAACGTATGTGACTGAATAACCTCATAGAGGATATCCGTATCCTCCTTAACTACCCTAAGACAAAATCCGGTATCCACGGATAGCCCGAACTCCGCTCCTTCTTGTCCCCATATAGGAAATAGGACCTTAACATCCAATTTCTCGTTGGATGATAAGGATAAAGATTTGTCATTAACCAACATCCTAGAAAACTCGACAGCTACTTTTTGAGGATCGAGAGCATCCTTCTCCTTCGCCTGTTGCTGGATGTACGCCGTGGTAACACTTACCTTATCAGGATAGCCGGACTGAACATCGACAGCTCTCACCTGTTCTACGGTAGTGGCTATACTGATCTGCTTTTGCTTGTCCCCTAACGCCGTTGTCAGATCGTTATCGTACTTATCCATCATCCCGATCAAGATCTTGCCTTCCGTCATATCGAACTCCAGACCCATAATCGTTATCTTACCGACTATAGCCCCATCAGCCAAAGCGCTACGTCTGTCATATTCAGGAATATAAATATCTTGATCATCCAAGAAAAACTCATGGAGATTTTCAGTCTCATAAGATCTCAGCTCCTCATATTTAGCCGATTTCTCCTCGTTAAGAACCCTTGACTCATCTAATCTAGCCTCAATGATCTCCTTAACCGTGGCTTTAGGATTAGCTTCCTTGAACGAAAGTTGTTCTTGTCCCAGCTCTATCCATGGAATCGGATTGCCATTAATATAATCATCATAACTATTACCCTTAGCGTAATTATCATCAAGAGGTTCGTCTAAAACCAACATATTGGGATATATTTCCCTGTTTATATATGTATATGCCATAATCTATTCTTTAATCTTGTTCTTTAACAGCGATGCTATACTTGCCTGAAGCGTAACACCAGATATTTATCTCGAAAGGCTTGTTAGCCGTAGTGGTTATAGAAGTACCACTCATGCTTACATAAGCTCCTGAATTTGGTATGGCTTGAGTAAAGACCGCAGACGGGACACACCTGATCATCAGCTCCTCTCCTATCTGCATACCTGACGCCACGGATAGGGTGGTAGCCGCTGATAGCGTGGCCGTGATGCTTCTTTTGGAGATAGGCAAGTTAGCCAATGTCGTGACCGTATTAACCCCTATAAGTCTGTTCATGGTCTTCTTATCGGCGGCCGCCATCAATCCATTAGTGGATTCGTTGGCCACGGCATATGTCGTGTTAGGAGGGGTAGCCCATGTACCATCTCCACGCATAAAATTAGAGGTGCTACCATTAAGCTGTCTCAATAAGCCGTTGGCGGTAGTGGAGGCCAACCCGTACGTGGTGTTGGTAGGCACGACCCATGTACCATCGCCACGAAGGAAGGATGTCTGTTTGCCCGCAGCGGGGGCCGGAACCAATCCCGCCGATCCTGCGGCTGAGGACGTCGCTCCACCCATGTTGCTATATGTGGTATTAGGAGGGGTTTGCCATGTCCCGTCACCACGAAGATACTTGGCTTGCGCTCCGGCGGCAGGTGCTGGGACCAAGCCAGCCTTTCCCGACGCTGAGGCAGAAGCGGCTCCCATATTGGTGTATGTCGTGTTGGTATCCGTCCACGGAACATTCACATACATCTTACCATTTCCGTCAAGAGCTACCGGATAATTCTTCCCATTAGCTGAGTACCCGATCTTAACAAGACCCAGATTATCGCTCGTGGCCTGTGAGTATGTAGTGTTATTGTCAGTCCAAGGGACATTGACGTACATCTTGCCATTAGCCAAGAGCACAGCGTAGTTCTTTCCATTAGAAGCATAGCCGATCTTAACCAATCCTAAGGTGTCGGCCGTGGCTTCATTATACGTTGTGTTATTATCCGTCCATGGAACGTTGACGTAAGCGTTGCCGGACGAATCCAGTTGCACCTTATAGTTCTTCCCGGAAGTCGTATATCCCACCTTAATACCGCCAAGAACGGTAGCGGAGGACGTGGGAGGTGTGAAGGTACTTGGTTTGCCCGTAACCCCGGACCAAGGCACGGAGGAAGCCTGACTGGCCGTGTAAGGCTCATACCCATCCTCACTGTTTAATTTAGACTCGTCTTTTATCAGATACATCTTACCTGTAGACGTGACCTTTACCGTATCACCACTTTGAACCGTAGCGGTGGTAAGGGCGAATCTAGCCGTATCATTAGCTACCACGACCAATCTCTCCAAAGCCGCCTTAGGTAACCTATCTATGCTGATGGTTCCGGACGCGATCTTAGAGGCATCAAAATTGGCCAATGTCGTGGAGATAGTTACGTTGTCTCCGAAGTCCGATGAGACACTACCGGTAACAGCCCCGGACAGCGCTATGGTCCTAGCCGCCTGTAATTTCGTGGCGGTAGGGGCATTATCCGTCTTAAGAGCATATTTGGTAAGATCAATATCATTAGCCTTATCCAAAAGCTACTCTATCTGCTCGCCATTATATTTACCTTGAAAATCTTCCATATCATAATTATTTTTGCTCAAATATAGCTATATACATACACACCAAGAAATATAGGGGGGGGGAGATACGGGTAGTGTTAGAAGCTACCGTCCCCATGCAGGAATCCGCTACGGAATATAATAGCCTTGTCTTTCAGCTTCTGGACAGACCCCCATTCCCATTCACCCTCGCAAGGCTTAATGACATACTTATTCCCCCATGTCTTGAATTTCCTCTCTATAACGAACATCTCCGAGTCTTTCAAGACATGGAAGATACTCCCTACAGGGAAGTACTTATCAGTCCTCAATATAACACGATGATGTTTTTCGTCATATTCAGGATCACCCACGATACGTGCCTTATAAAACTGAAAATCATTTAACGTCCGATCCACAGGTTCTATCCAATAATACCCCTTACCCATTGCTATTCACGTTTATTTATCTATATTTGCGGTGTAGTAGTAACTCATAATGTTTTAAGTGATTTTCAACCAAGGGGAAGGGTGTCCGTGAGGATATCCTTTTTTCATTCCCGCCCGCCCTGCCATGAACAAAAAGATATCATGTTAAAATAATATCCTAATAAATTGCATGTATCTTATTAAGATATTATATTTGCGCCATGATAAAGGCATTCAAATATAAACTTAATCCAACAAAAATCCAAAAAATGTTTTTCAATAAATCTTTTGGATGCTGTAGATATGTCTATAATTGGGCCTTGCAAAAACGTATTGAAGCTTATCAAAGTGATGGGATTAAGCTTACGGCTATTGATTTATGCAAATTGTTGCCGAATCTAAAGAAAATGGAAGATACCTATTGGCTTAATGAAGTATCCTCAGTATCCTTACAACAATCAATACGATGCATGGATACTGCTTTCACTAAATTCTTTAGAGAACATACAGGATTCCCAAAATTCAAGTCCAAACACAGTAGAAAACAATCATACAAAGAAACCGATGGTGTAAATATTGATTTTAATTTAAATAGAATAAGATTACCTAAAATAGGATGGGTTAAATTTTATCCAAATAAAAAATTCGAAGGTAAGATAGGGACTGTTACGATATCTAAATCATCAACCAACAAATATTATGTAAGCATTAATGTCGATGACAGTATACCATATCCTGATAAATCACCTATCGACCCAAATACATCAATAGGTATTGATGTAGGCATAAAGGACTTCGCAGTTCTCTCCAATGGTCAAGTATTTCAAAATCCTAAACATTTAGGGAATGCAGAAAAAAGACTTAAATGCTTACAAAGAAGATTATCTCGCAAACAAAAAGGGAGCAACAGAAGATGTAAGGCAAAACATAATGTAGCCATCTGTCACGAACGTATTAGAAACCGTAGACAAGATTTCTTACATAAGGTCAGTAAAAAGATAGTAAGTGAGAACCAAACTATTATCATCGAAGATCTTAATGTAAAAGGTATGTTAAAAAATCATTGTATTGCTAAAGGTATCTCTTCTGCTTCATGGAGTGAATTTTTTAGAATGCTGCAATATAAATCAGATTGGAACGGAGTCAACTTGATCAAAATAGGTCGCTTCGAACCATCATCAAAAATGTGCAAATGTGGCTACATATACAAAAACTTGAAGCTATCAGACAGAAAATGGGTATGCCCTTCATGTGGCTATATAAATGATAGAGATCTTCTTGCGGCACAAAATATTAAAAAATTTGGGTTGGAAAAACAAAATCTTCTAACCCAATAAAATACGTCACCGGTGGTGAACCGGGTAGGGGACGTGGAGTCACCGGCGATGGCCGGGACCTTGAAGCGTCAAAAAAATGTCAACTAAGTCTGGCAAGTCACCTCTCGCATCAACTTATTTGTATTAGCAGTGTATTCATTAATTATCTTACTGGATGAGGGATTATCCTCTACCCTTGATAGACGGTTATCGTCACTTCTTACCGTAACGTCACCTATCTTTCGTACCATACTATCCTGATATGATGATGGGTCCGAATATATAAAATTATCCACGAAGCTATATATCCCGCCATTAACCGTCTCACCCACCTTCTCATATAGACCAGATTGAAAAGACACGAAATCATCGTACCTCCCACGAGCCAAAAACAAGCCGTCCGGTCTCGCCTCGACACCGCCGTTGACCTCCCGGAGCAGACCCGGATTCCTTTGGTATAGATATCGATAAAAACCGACATCCATCATCCTGTCCTGTCTATCCAGATAGAAAAGATCCCTCATGCTGCTGTCACTAGACTCGATAGCCACGTCAAACAAGAGATCTCTTACCTGACCATTCGGCAACGACATCTCTATGTTTTTTAACGTACCTCTGTCATGGTGGTTCAAAGATACGTTATAAAATCCATTAAAATCAAGGAAACGCAAGACATTATTATATAAATCCGATTTTTTTAACCTTTCCTTGATCTGGATTTTCCTCAACGAGATACAGGATTTGATAAAATCCCGATCCTTCCCCTGTCTAGCCTCGTATCTCCTGAACTCCCGATCAATATCGACATCATCCACCTTAGAGGTAACGGGATGTTGATATATCAATCTGGCAAGGATCATACTCTCCGTATTGGAGGATGAGATGTTATCCATAACCAACTTCTTGATATTATCCTTGACCACGCCAATATCAGATCGAGAAGCCCCATGGGGAACCACGCCTGTAGGTAAGTACGAGGGCTGGGCTATCCCGATATCAGCCAGCACCTCATAGGCCTGATCGGTGTCGGTTATCGGGGTCGTGTTATGGTATATATTTCTACCTACATACAACATGTTCCTGTCATACATATCGGAAGGAGATGTTTTCCCGGACCTTACATACACCATCCTATCCCCGGTAAAGTAAGTATCCTGAACCTCATATATCGGATTCCCTTTCCCTGTTATCCTATCAAGATCGGAAATAAAGTCATCATATACCGGATCACCATTCTGTATAGAAGATAACATGACATCCAACGATGCCATAAGGTCACGGATATCCTCCGGCCTAGATATAACCATCTCATCGCTAATCGCCTCGCTTATATCAACGCCCATATCGGAAAGATCCATGGCTATGTCATATAGACGTCCGGCAACATCCTTGATGTCCTTAAAATCGTCCATATTGATCATTTCCCCAACCTTATCCCTTAGACCTTTCATGTCCTTAGGCATACTGATATACGGTATGGTGCTATTGGAATATGAGTCGGTAATCGTATTCCCATCCTGATCCCTGACCTCCATACGGGTCATATTACGATATGTGTCATACATCCGATCGGCGTAATCCTGATCCTCCTGATACCGGAGCGCCAAGGAAGGGTATGGGACTGAGGCGAAAGCCTGATCGAACTCCCGGCGGTCGCTGATACCGCCTACCGCCCTCATGATCGTATCCCTTACCTCCATTGGATTCAAGACTCTTCTCTTTCCCAATGAATCATACACATCCTCATATATCATATAATCATCACCAAGGCCTGATTCGGAGGACAAGAAATATGTATCCTTCTCATTGAGATCCCCCTCAGACATAAAATCGACAATCCTCCTCATCATATCCCTTACCCGCTCATACTCCAATCGGTTAGTCATGATATTATCAATCTCATCAGCATCATACATCCCGGATCGTTCAAGATTATATCTGTTGATGAATATATCACCGCCGGGAAGGAAGTTAGATACGATCATATCGTTAAGATCATTGATATTATCAACGCCCAGGGAAGTAATGGTATTATTGATATCCTTAACCTCGTCAGCCATGAAATTACCCACAGCATAATTCTTTTGTTTGATAAAGGACATGACATCATCATACCTAGGCTCCCCATTGCTATCTAAGCCGTATTCTGATGGCATGGACATCCAATCGCCAAAGAAAGACACGAAGTCGGGGGAGTAGGCCGTACCCCAGACCGATAAGGCCTGCTTCTGGTCGCCAAGCACCTCCATCGCCCTTTGGTATAATCCGGATGGTTGGTCGTTCGGGGCAAGGACATTATCTACCCCACCCTCCTTATTTTTTATAACATAACAAGATCTACCCATAGCTAAATCGTTTTGTTACAAAGATATGAAAATCCCGCCTACTCTCACGAGCGGACGGGAGCCAAATAACAATAATAACAAACCTTATGTTTACTCTGAAAAAGTACAAATCATTTTGCCGATCCTCACGGACAGGCAAAAACTCAATCCTAAATAACAAAAAAAATGGAATTTATCGTTTAGCGAAAATATCCTTATCTGATTAACATATTGATTGTGAATAGGGGTGGATTCGTATACCCTCCCCTATCTCCTAACAATCTCAACCTGCTACAATAGAAATCAATCCATGACTGACATATTCCAATTTCTTATAAGATATATCTTTCTTATTTTCTCCGTTGATATCACGGATATTAAAAATTCCACGAAGCCTTCTTGCGTAAATAAAGCGTTCTTTACCTTGAAACATCACCTTATCAAACAATCTAAATCCGAAAACCTTAAAAGGAGATTGATTCATCCTTTTATTGCCTCCTTTAGGTGCTTTCATCTTATGAATTTGTCTGTTATGACGACGAACTAATTTCCGTTCGTAATAATATCCAAGTCTCTCGGAGTCAAAATTCCTTGAAATCACAAAAGCGTCGGATACATGGGATTTTTCAATCCCGTGATTTATACGATTATATTTTGTTATGTATCCGAAAGTCATTTTTACGTTTGGATACAAAGATTTTAACTCATCGTATAACTCCCATTTCATGATACTCATAACCGCAGCGTCACGAAGCGACTCACCTCTGTTTACTTTCAATTTGATATTTCCTTTATGAAACTCCTTATGGCAAGTCTTACACAATGTTATCAAATTAGAAGGTGAATCTCCTCCAGTCTTGCGTGACTCAATATGATGGACATTAAGGACAGGATCTTTTGATTTTCCTTTACAATGTTGGCATTTATGCTCATCCCTTGCCAAGACATACTCCCTTACATTCCAAAGTCCTAATTGTTCACCTTCCTGATACTCTTTACCTGATATCTCTGGATTCTTGATCTTTTGAGTATCAAATTGGGCAACCTCAATAATCAGTTTTGAGACAGGTAGTATAGAATATACAAAACCGATAATCCTAATATGAGAATCAATCTTCTGCCGGATTGATGGAGCGATCCATCCTCTCTTCTTTGATTTAATCCTATTCATGAATCTTGGCTTTCTATATCTCAATCTGTACCTTCTAATCTTCCTCAATTCCCTTCTTGTTGATAGAAGATCAACAACATCACTTCTTAGAATAACTTCACTTGCGTAAAGTTCCTTGCTTTTTGTTGTAGCTGATAAACCGACATGTTTTGTACCTGTGTCAACGCCTAACGTAATCTCTTGCTTATAACCGGTTGTATCATACAAAAGCCTGATTGTAAAAGGACAAAGATTTACCACGGTTGCTTTCTTTGATTTAAGCAATCTTCTAACCTTACCATGCCTCGTTGTTGGCATTAAGGGTCTACCATATATATCCTGTACATAAACCATTTACAATAAATAATTTAATAAAATGTTTATTCAACATAAGTCAGGGCAAAACCCTGTTAGTACCCATCGCCAATGTTATTGAAGGTTTTGTACAGGCAACACCGGAACCCAAATACAATCCCTGTTTAATCACCTACCTTAGAGCTACAGACTTGGATAAACATCCGTAGGTAACTATATATTCTTCAATAACGTAGTCTTTATTTCAAGACTTAGGCTAATATCCGGCCAGTAAACTGGATATATAAAACTCAAACATTGTTTAACGTTTTATATATTATTGCAGATATTACTCCACCAATGACTCTCATTTATCTTCTCTCACCATACAAAGCGATTATATCTGGTCTCTATCATCTCCACCACCTTCTTGATATCAGATAAAGTTAATTTCTTTATCTCCATATTCCTACTATCCATCCTGACGAAAGAGTCCTTGAACTCCTGCTCGGTTATGGCATTTAACCTAAATAGATTGTATTTTATAAGTAACTGGGTTACGTCAAATATCAGGATGTTAAGATCAATATCACCCTTCAACTCATTAAGAAGATCACGCATCATGAACTTGATAGCATCAGTATCAAGCTCCAGCTTCTCGGCTTCCCTCATCAACTTCTTAATGATGCCATTGTACTCGATTATGATATTAGCATTATCATCATCGGTAGGTAGAAGAATATCCATCGTACATTCTATACCTATCTTATCACTAAGTCTTTCATTGAACTCCGTCATATAATCGAAAGCCTGACTTCTGCTTAAAGCGTATGTATGGTCAAGCAACTGCCTTTGTCTGTTATTGACAAAATAATGACTGGTGTATAACATCATCAAGACCTTCACTCGCTGGATGCGTAGGTCTTGCATAATTTTCCGATGTAAAAAACTATCTAACTGCATAATATAAAGAGTCCCCACCGGGGCCATCACACACCCGACAGGGACCAACTTTTAAATATCTTACTCGTCAGGTGATGGACTGACACCGCAAAGATAAATCAAGATAATTTATTTAGCAAGGATTTTCCGCTTCATTTTCTCCAGATACGACATTCCCGTCGGAAACCAAAGACTTATCCTCGGCTGCTTTCGTAGGCGAGGCGAACTCCGATTGGGAACCGGGCGGGTTGCCGAACGGGGTCTCCGTATCCTCGAAGAACGTCTCATCCCTCCTAATACTCATCCTGAACTTAGGGGCTATGAAAGGATCGTTATTAAGATCGATGTTGATCGTAACGTCATTCATCAAAATATCCTCCTTGGTCCTAGAATCGCCTATCCATCCTCTTACGTCAGCGGTCATAGGCATCTTACTAGCCGCTTCCTTGACAGCCTCTAGCCGTTTCTTGATAACATCCACGTCTCCCGCCAACGAAATCATATATGTCTTGTTATCCAGCCCGGATCTGGCTATAGCGTTATTAAGATCCATTATATCATCAATACTTACTCCACCACCTAGACCCTCTATAATTCTGTCAGCCATCGATCCGATCATAGATGAGAATGACGATATATCCTGATTTTTCAATCTTACGGGGTACAGGTAATTTCTTCCATTTCCTGTCTTTATAGCTACTACCGGGATACGTGAATTTTTATAATCACCATACTTATCCCTGACGATAGCCGTACAGAACGGGAATATATTATACTTAATATCATCCCTCATCGTAACCTCCCCGTTCTCTATATATCCTACACTCTCGACCTTACCAACCGTCTCGTTGGTAAAGTCATTCTCGGATACCATCAACGTCCCATTATCATCACTTACGCTAAAATTAGGTCTTCCCGGCAAAACACTGGTGACTGTGCCTACGAACGGTATATCAATCTCGCCAGCGACAGATCCTACATTATCCCTATACAACTCAAAGGCCATACTCCTTAAATCAGCGTTACTCCCTTTTGAGTCTGGATCATTGGCTTTTAGCACCGAGACAAAATTACCGTCACCATCCACGATCTTAATAACCATATTATTAACCAAATCACTACGGGCAGACTTGGTCTCGTCAGAATTAGGATCAACGGCATAAAGGCTATTGTATTTATCATACAATTCCTTGGTATAAGGATCTAACATATCTACCTTGAACCTCACGATATCGTTCTTACGAAGACTAGCCGCAGCTTCTTGATTTATCGACTCATTATTAGAGCCAAATGCATCTCCTGTATAATAAGGAACAACAGATCCATCCTGCCCCTTGCGATACATCATGAACCAGTTGGAGGTCGATAAGGCGGTCTGCCGCCCCAGTATGACACCGGTAGCGTTCTCGAAAGCCTGAGCGTCATCCTCGCTAATCATCCATCTTGAGTGGTTATCTGACTCTATAACAGTAAATATGTCGGTTCCGTTGGCGAAATCCATCACCCTTCCATTATCAGTATCAGTGGCATCAGACCTTTTAAGCCCGGACCCCGCCATAAACCTGTCAAGCCTCATTCCACCAACCTCATAGTACATGACCCCACCGATCTCCCTCTTCTGAGCCATCAACACCACCGGATTCTGGGCGGCGTTGACCTCCGTCCTGCCGGTGGATGTCCCGGGTTCGCTCTCTGTAAGGATATCACCCATAGGTATGGATTTATCGTAATCCTTGACAGCTATACTTCCATTATCATACAACCTCATCCATTCCACAAACTGAAGGAGAGGTCCATCGGAATAATTATTGATAATATCAATAGCCTCATTAAGCTTATCCTGGTCAACCTCATTGCCATTGTCAGCCTCATTCATAAGATCGTTATAGGTCTTTATAGCCTCCTTAACCCGATCCTGATCAAGACCATTAATATTCATATCTATAATATCATCAACAGCGTCCTTGATATTATCATAAATATTATCATGGATCTTCAATCTATCTATTATCGACTTAGCCCTATTTATCCTAGCTATAGGGTTATCGCCAAATCCTTTTACGAGATTATCAATACGATCCTTATTGTTATCATATATCTGCTTCTCCCTAGGGGATAAAATATCCTCATTACCGTTCCAGATCTTTATGGCTATATCATTGGCTCTATCATCTGAAGGATTTATAATATCCTCATCATCAGGAACTCTCTCAACTATATTACCTTCATCAGCCTTAATATCGTTCTCCATGGATCTGGCTATCATATGATTATATGTCTTAAACATAAATGCCTCATCCTCCCCTATAAGACCATCTTGATAAGCCTTATCTATGGCCTGATCATTGGCATAAAGGGAATTAGCATCAGGATCATCGGTATTCCTGAAATCATATCTACTATTATCCTCCTCATAAGTCTTTCCCCATATGTTTGACAAGACCTTCATAAACCCACGTTCCTGCGACCGTATGAATCTCCTATCACGCATACGGCGAAGAGACTCATTTATATTCTTATAAGTCACAAGATTATGACGATACTCGCTAAGTAACGCCATAGCCTCTTTATAATTATCAACCCCACGGATAGATACAGCATTCTCAAAACCAACTATAGTCTCATAAGCTGCCATAAGATCGGCGGCACTGATCCTTGATTCATTCCTGTTTAATAACAGCTTAGATATATCTGTCTCTGAGTTAACTAACGTAGCTAATCTCCTCTCCAAAGCAATTCTATCCTCCGTCAATTTAAGAAGTCTATCATTCTCCTTGGCTAACTTGACCTTATCAGATTCAAGAGCGTCCTTCGACGCAACACCTTGTTGAAGCCTCAAGATATTCTTCTCCATCCTCTGTATATCATCCGTAAGCTTCCTGAGTTCTTCAAGATCCCTGCTCGAATCAGGATTAAGACGAGAATATATATCTAAAGCAGGTCCTATATCCGTATTGTATATCCTTCCTAACTGATTAGCGATATCATCCAAATTATCCTTAGCCTCAAGACCGTTATAAGCCATGTTGGAGATATAGGTGTTAAATGATCTATTGGATATACCATCGGTAAGGGAGTCGGCAAATCTGCTGGCCATAGTAAAATTATCAACCTTCTTATTGAACTCACTGATAAGGTTGGACTTATACTCATTTACCTGCTCATCTGTCATATTCATATCGGAGGCTATATCGCTATTAGGTATAGACTCGATGACTGTCTTGAAATTCTCCTTAGTATCATCTAACATCCCCATTTCCTGATCATAACGAAGACGATTGAATACAGCGTCACTAAAAGTCTTATCTACGATTCTAGAATTAGGTATATCGTCAGCGTTATTATCCGTACTCAAGCCTGATAATTGAGCGTTCAGGGCCATGCTGCCACGAATAGCTTGGACAGCCGCCGAGGTCAAGGCGCCAGCATTGGTGTTATAGGCCTCCACCATTCCCTTGTTACGGGACATATCTTGACCCCATTCCTTTATACCTCCAAGGCTTCTTACACCCATAACCGATCCGATAATCATACCGATGCCGATCTCCTTCCAGCCCTGATTAGATCCGTAAGTCTCCTTGAACCCGTTCTTTATAGCCTCCATATAACCTATATTCTGGCGAATAGCCATGGGATTGTATCTTGATTCCACCCAATCCTCCGCGGACTTGCTGGACACACCTTGAAGACCTTCCTCGAACAAACCCTCAGATACCGGTCGCTTGATGATATTAAACGTATTACCAGCTATTTTCTGCCATTTCTTTGGTGTTATAGCCCTTAGTGCACCGTTGTCCATTCTCTCGGCTCCTACGCCAAATATATTGCGTTTTATAAACTTGTCTACACCCAGCTCCATACCAAACATATCACCAAACATAGCTATGTTGGATAATGACAATATGCCGACGTTTGCGGCGAATACGGCGTTAGCGGCATTGGCATTGTCAGCCCTGAACCTCATAAGCTCCTCATACGGGACTTCCCTCCCGTAAGCGTTACGATAAGATTGCCTGAAATTCTCCTCGGCCTCCATCAACATACTTCTGGCTTCCACTGAAGCTTCCCATGAGGTAGACGTACCAAGAAATAGGGCGGCATCCAGCCCCTTGCCTACCCTCTGCCCTATACGGGCGGCCCTAAGGTAAGCTCCGAATGCTTTCTTGGTGTCCGAAGCGGCCTTGCCTATCCTAGCTAAAGCCACCCCAGCCCTAGCTCCGGTACGAGCAAGGTTCATCAGACCGGCCCCGGAATATACGGCGGATGATAACATGGCGCCAGCGGTAAAAGCCAGACCCGACAGAAAGTCATTAGACCAGAAGTTAGCCGTAGTCATACTTTGAAGAAAGTTCATGTCCCGCTCCTCTCGATTATAATAATGAGCTAGACCATAATCCATCTTCTTATCCTGATCATCTAACCATCTAGTGAAATCATTATCAAAAACAGCATTGAAATTACCTTTGGATACTCCGGCATAAATACCATAAAAAGGCTGGATAACGCCTCCTAATCCGTACAAGGCGGTTTTTCCGGCAAGCTTACCCAATCCCCTCATCCACTTCTCAGTCCTACTCTGGGTTTTTGATAGACGTGTATCATTATCTACACCGGGTATATAGGACTCGTATTTGGGTATCCACGTTCCACTACTTAATCGATATCTTGAATCCTCTAACGATATCTCCGGTCCAGTAAGATTAAACCTACCCTTATAGCTCTGATCAGACGCCATATATCCCAAAGGGGACATATGCTTCATGTTATCATAATAATTAGTCTTTACCGTATTCTTGATCCTTTCTGACAATGACGGTATCTGGGACTTTGATCTCTCGGAAGCAGAATACGGATCCAATACCGGAGGTAAGTCACGATCCGGTATATTATAGGAATCCGATCCAACAGCCTTTATATTATCCACGCTCATAGTAGGATACCCGTATTTGTTGGCAAGATCCCTTCCACTGGGAGCGTTATTATTGGTTTCCACTATTTCCATTATTTCCACTATTTCCGTTATTCCTGTTTCTTATCTCCTGATCAATCATACTAGCTATAGGTGATACGAAGCTCTCGAAATCATCCGTAGTAGATCTACCTTCACTTCTCCAATATACTTCATTCTCCTTGCTAAGTATCTGTTGCCATGCCATGACCAAATAATATTGAGGGCTGAAATCAATTTTTCTAGCTACCTCATCAGCATAATTAACGCCATCCAGATCAATTGAGTATAATGGAGTACCGCCATCCCTTGCTCCTCCCTTGCTGTATATATCAACATTTATCCCAGAGGAACCATTATTATACTTATATCCGGAAGCCCTTAACTCATACATAGAAGCGTTATCAAATAACACATCGGTAGCGATCATCATCTGATTCTTCCTGATATTACCGTCATTTATATTCGTGAACATATCTATATAAGGCATTGTCATATCCTTAGCTCCGCTGGCATAAGCCACAGGAGCTACCTGCAATGCCTTGGCCATCTTCCCATAAGCGTTATCGCTTGAATTGGCAAACGATATAGATACAACACCAGAGTCGTAGGTCTCGGATGGGATACTTACATCCTCCTTATAAAAAGTAAGGTCATTGGCGGCTAAATCTGCCTCACTTACCTCAACAACAGATCTTCCATCACCTCCATTATTACCAATGATCTGATAATTGCCATCACCTATAGGAGATATAGTAAACGTTATCTTCTTATTGGCATTATCCTCATCCTTGGGGATAAAACCACCACCACGAGTGAATAGATCACTAATCTTTATATAATCATACTCAGCTTTGCTTTTAGACGGATAATCACCAGAGAAGATATACTCACGCTCAGCGTACTCATGACGATATTGTCTTAGATAATCCTCACCGGCACGTTTAGCGTCGCTAGCAAGTCTTCCTAAATCGCCACGGCTCCATTTATGCCTAAGTACATCCCCATTCTCTTTATTTATCTCATCATATATAGCTGTAGCAACAACGGCATTCCTCTCGTTATAATTACTCAACCCTTCACTTAGATTCTTTTTAAATAAATCAGATGTAGAAAAATGACCAGCCCCCATATTAGCTAATAACTGTATATCATCCAATGTTAAGGAGGTTCCCATAAGATCATTTATTCTTCCTAGGACTACTGACGCTTCTCCAGAATTAACACTTCCAAGACTCACACCTTTATATGATACTGGATGCGTAGGGTCATTACCCATCTTAATAAATTCTACACTATTACTAAGGATAGAGCTATATGCGGATAATTTGGCCCAATCTTTTAACGATATATCTTTTATGGCTTCATTAGAAAAAGCCAAATGCCCTCCTTCTACAATATCTCCAAGATCAAACGTCCCATATCCATAACTAATATCAATTCCAGATCCAGTAATAGATCTAGCTTCTCTCTCGACTATAGCATCAACTCCATCCAAGACAGCGTCCTCAGCCTTATTGAATCCCTCATTGATCCTATTATACTTATTCCTTTGGTTGTTTAACCCAAGAAGCTTTATATAACTGTCCTTGCCATTGTAATCAAGAAGCGTATTCGTAGACCCGCCATTAGCCTTGAAATAAGTCATGATGACTTGATCATCACTCATATTCTTGACAACATTACTATTCTCAGGATCGGACGCCCATGCGCTAATTTTTCTCTTGGCGTTATCTGATAGTGATTTAACAAAGCTATTCATACCAGCATTAACAGCCTTCTCATTAGCCGTAAATCCGTTCATGAACTCATCACTTATATTCACGTCATCAAGATTATCGCTCTTCGTAACCACCGTAGGCCCAACAGTATTATTACCACCACCATCACCACCGGATTCACCCGATTTACTGGCTTTCATTAAAGCGGCTTTCTCCATAGCCAGATTATGCCTCTTTGTCTCGTTAAACCTAGCTCTTTCCATCATCTGTTGGTTAGCCTTAAAGTAATACTCATCTACGCCCAGCGTCTCATATGAGTTATTATAAGACCATCTCAATCCGACACCACGAAGGAACTGCTGCCGTACCATGAACATGCCGGCCCGCTCCGGGCTGTAGTTGCTGCCGATAACGCCCTCAGCCTCCTCCACGAAATCATTCTTCTGTTTGGTGATATCAGCCAACTCCGACTCCAGCTTAGCCTTCTTTATCTTATCGTTACCTACCCCTTTGAGTTTGGCACGTATAGACTCTTCCTTGGCGCTAAAATCATCAATATATCCTTTTAAGAAATCAGACGTGCTTTGGACGTTGAACAGATCGGGATTAGTTCTAGCCATGTATCTTCCTTCTAACTGCATCTGAGCCTTGCCGTTCTCGGATATGGATGCCATAGCTATATCCCTTACCTGAGCATAACTCATCTCATCTACATAAAGCTCACGCATCTCACCCGTCCTGTTCCCGTCAGCGTCAGTAACAGGTATCTGAACCTTCTTACCTTTGTTAAGGGAGATAAAGTTCTTCATCTTCTCGTCAACCTCAGCGTGATAATCCGTATAAGGAGTATAATGTATAGGGTTAAGACGTGTACCTACCTGACCGTCATTCATCCACGCAACAGCGTCAGCGAAAGCCTCAGCCTCATTGATAGGGCTATACATCTTAGGGTTATTAAGCTTCATATCCTCCATCTTCTCGCTGAAGTTACGGATCTCCCTAGTGCCGGCAATGGCGTTCAGCACACGAGTATCCAAAGCCTCACCAAGACGGGATTGTATGCTTCTGGCTATACCGTCAGAAGCTAGATTGGATTTACGATACACGTTATTCACGTCCTGTATCAACCCATTCAACTTATTTTGAAGATACTCCCGATCCTGAGGCTTTATAATATCAGAATTGATAATATAATCAGCGTACTCATTAATAGCTTGCCGATTCGTATCTATCTTCTGCTGCATGTATCCCATACCCTGCATCATGACATCCATGTTGTAGGGCGATACGTACTTACCGTAATTCCTTAATATACTGTATTGTGACGCCATCTTTTATCCTTTCTTGCCTTTAGTTACTTCCTGAGCAGGATACAATTTCCTGTAACTCAATACATCTCCCTGAGGATCCGCTATCAATTGCCCGTTCGGACCGATCTTGACATCCCCGAATATAGATCTTAATGTGTTCATGGTCGTAGCCGTGTTCCATTTCTGCTGGATCTCGTCATTCACGCTATCAAAATATCTAGCCCAATTCTCGTCATTAATAGCCAATCCCTGCAATATCCGTTGCTGATAAGCTTGACGTTGCGCTATGTTCTTGTCATAAGTATTCGCCCATGATTGAGAATTGACATTATCAGCCCAAGTTCTTTGAGCGACATTGCCCTGCTCTACCTCGTTAATATACCTACCTATATTAGAACTCATGATAGCCTGTAGGTTAGATGATAAAGCTCCTCTTTGAGAATCCGGGACATTACCCATCTGATTCAATTGTGATTGGAAAGCACGATTGGCTTCAACCATATACTGATCCGCTGATCTCAATACCGGATCCACGGTAGGAGCGTAATGCCTTTCCAGACCTTCCGTTGTCACGGATCCCGGAGTCATCCTGAACACCTCAGGAAAATCAAGACCACCACCTACTATATTTCTTCCTCCCCTATTGTTATCCGACTTATCTGTATTTGTATTGGTATTCGTCTTAGGAAGGGTACTAGCATCAATAAGTTCAGGCATATCCAACTTAACATCGGGATCCTCCACATCACCTATATCCATAGGGCCGGGAGCCACCTTGTGGGGATCGAGTATGAAGTCAAGACCTTCCATGCCTTTCATGGATCTTAACGCCTGCATCTTAAGCATATCCTCCCCAAGGATCTTATTAACAATATCTTTATTCTTGTCAGAGAACAGTTGACTGAAATGAGTGATACCGGCGTCATTAAGAGCCTTGTGTTGATCCTCTGTAACTACATCCAAACCAATCATAGGACGAGATGACGAATATTGACCAAACTTATTATCTCTCATTCTATCATGATATGCGGCCTTCTTGTCTTCCGGGTAATTACCTTGGCTATCCTCACCGCCAAAAGAAACGAGCGTCGTGTAATCCCGAAGTGCCTCTGCGTTGGCGATGATCGGGTTCTCCGCCGTAGCCAAGCCCATCCAGCCACTCGTCTGCCCGTAGATAGCGTCCTGTAGCGCCCTAGCCTTAGTATTGCCCGTGGCATTCATATAAGCCTCATAAGCGACAGGATTGAACGTCTTATAATAATCCAGTCTCTCATCAGCGTTAATGCCGCCATAAGAACCGTCCTGACCTTGACGTTGATACCCAAACGTATTATCCTTATTATTATACTTGTTCTCAACAGGACGGAAAGTAAGTAAATAATCAAATAAAGAACTACCACCCTTCTCCATTTTCTGACGAATACCAGCCACTTTCTTAAGCAGCTCTTTCTTAGCCTCAGCTACATCATCTTCTGTAAGACCATATTCTTTCATGGATCTGGATATGATATTATCTATCTCACCTCCCTTGGCAAAATAAGTATCCTCATCCTTCTTCATCTTCCGGTCTTCCTGCTCCTTGTATATGACGTTAGCGAAGTCCGTAAATCTTCCCTCTAATCCATTAACGGTATCGTTGCTATCATTTATAGCCTTAGATAATACGGAGGCGTTCAAACGCCTTGTATTCTCATCATCTATCTTATCGTTTTTCTTCAACTTATCCAAAGCCTTCTTCTGGTCATCGTAAGCTGATTTAAGACCGATCTTGATCTTATATCTGTCCATTAACGTAGCATACGTATCCTTAGGCGTGGCCTTGATCCCATACGTATCCCTGATGTATTTGGCGAAATCCGGCTCTATGGTTGTGTCGTCGGTAATAACCTTCGTTCCCTGCTCCAAGGAAACGGGGGTTCCACCATCGGCGTGCTTCTGCCCCATAGCCTCCATCGGCGCCTCTCCGGGCTGCGTCACGTACTCACCCTTTTCGATCTCCACATTGGCTTGATCTTCCATCGACTTAGGTAACGGATACAGGTACTCACCGGTAAGGCTTCCGCTATCAAACCTGTTATTAGGCCCTAGATAAACACCTCCTCCATCCTTATACTGCATCTGGGATTGCCTTCTTTGCCTAGCCTCCCGCTCTTGAGCCAGCCTGATATTAGTACGAGTGCCTTGCTCTGACGCCATCCCTGAGAACACGTTCCTAGCTAACCCTAAGACACCACCGATACCTGACATCACGGTGCCTACGACATTAGCCGTCTTAGCCCCGGTGGATAAATTACCATATCCCTCGCTTCTCATACGCCCTATACCACGACCCATCTGGGTAAACCTAGATCCTATATCATCGGCGCCATAATAAGGTATGGTGGTAAAGTCAAAGACATCCGTCTCGCCTGAACCGGTCTTAGACTTATCAACATCATTAACAGTTATGTTATTAAGCGTAATACCATTGTCCTGATAATTCTCAGCTATACGTTGCAAACTGCCCTTGAAGCTAGCCGGAAACATATTATCCTGATCAAAAGCATTAGCATATTTAGTCCTCAACTGATCTGGAGTATCCAAAGAATATATCCCTAACGGATTGGCCGACGCAGGTAATCCTTGGCTGGTATTCACCAAAGGCTCTATACCTAGCCCTTGTATGCCATCCATATTACCGAGCATATACGACCCAACTTCCCCTGCCTCTTGATATTTAGGTATCTTTCTCTTGATTACATACTTGCTCATATCAAATTAATTTCGTTCTGATACAAAGATAGTTTAAAAAAATACAGACTCACCATTTGACAATGATGAGTCTCTCAACAAATATTATTATGCACAAAATTTAAATATAATATTATATGATATTATGATTTACTAACGCATTGTAAATGATATCATCTATTTCTCCATTATTTAAACATTCCAATGCTCTTTTCCTTATTTCATCCATCTTTGATTTCTTATAAGCGTCATATGCCTCTTCTTTAGTATCATACGTACCTATATTAACCCGTCCCCTATCCAATGTCGATAAACTAGCCCTATATCTACTACCCCTAAGGACAACACCAGTAGGGCAATCCCTAATTCTAATCCTCTTATAAGTTAACAATGAATTTAAGTGATGTGGAACAAAACAGCATGTATTTGGACTATATATTTTAGATGCGCCACTAAGTATATCTTTATCCAATTCATATCCATCCTTATAATTAACATCAAACCATTTTTTAAACTTGCTAAAATACAACCAATCATCACAAACCTTAACCCCTACATAAGTAGGTCTTCTTTTCTGTTCTCTTTCAGAATAACATCTAGCTAACATTTTATTCCATATTTCATAAGCTAATGTTTTCTCCATCCCAATCATATCATTTATTCCAACCCCATACTTTATACTCTTGCTTTTATCCGCTTTACATTTAGGGCATCCTACTCCCCTAATGTGATTAAATGGAAGCTGGTAAAAAGAACCATGTATAGGGCATATTATCTCTATTGGTATTCTAGCCCCCAAATAGTTAGATTTACTATAATCATATCTTTCTCCATGACATGACATAGCTCTATCAACAAAAACACTTTTCTTTGACTCCATTCTTTTAGATCCCCCTATCCATTTACTACATTCGGGACAACCTTGGCCATTCAAATGATTGTATGGTCTTTGGGTAAAAACACCATGATCTTTACATATTATTTTCACTGGAGTTCTGTTATTGACATAACCTACTAATGAATAATCATACAAACCATTATGTATCTTTAACGATCTTTTTATAAAATCATCTTTATCCAATTTTTTCATACAAACTTTTTGCCAAATATAACAAAACATTTACAAACTACAAAAGGCTATAACAGAAATAACGTCAATCATTATATCTACTCATGCCTTTTATGTTAAGACTTAACCCCGGTATCATATTAAGCACCAACTGCCTTTTCGCCTGTTCCTTACGCATACGCTCGGCTTCCTCTATCTGAGCTTCTGAGCGGGGATCGTTCTTAATATTATTGGCGATATCCTCTATAGCTTTCTTATTGGCTCCGGATTGGGCTAGCATCTTATATAACAAGTCTTGACCTTCCTTCTCCCACCAGCTATCCACGGCAGGACGGGAAGCCAAAGAAGGATCGGCGGGGGCTACCGTCTCAGGCACGGGCTGCTGACCTCCGTCTCCCGTACCAGAATCCCGCTGCCCGAACTCGTACCTCATTGGCCCGTTCTCCGGTACACCGTATCTGTTGGAGAACATATCAGCAAACTCAAATCTCTTCTCATTTCTTAAAGTCGATCCAAGAGGCCTGCCATACCCCTGATTCCATGCCACGGTAGCGTCCTTATAATTCGTGGCGTTATCAAAATCAGCCTTCGAATACATATAGTAATTATATACATTGCCTTGAGCATCCTTATCAAAGAACTTGCCTTGGTTCATGTAGTTCCAGCCTAGCCCTGGTACACGACCTTGATACTCATCCACAAGATAATCTAATTGCTGGATCAATGTCGGTTTCTTACCATACCTGCGTTGTAGCTCCTTCTTCCTCGGTCCAAGCCATTGTTGGATGCCAAAATCACCGGCGGCTCCTAGGGCTTCGGTGTCCCCTCCGGACTCGGCGGCGATGTTCGACAGGATACCGATAGCTTGCGTTTGTGGTATTCCCTTCTTGTCGGTCAGATAATCCCATATCTCGTCATATACAGCCATCTTACTATCCTCTGATCTACGAGGATCAATTACATACTTGCCAGAACCATAAGCCCTCCCTGTATTTACCGAACCTCCTCTATCCTTTTTATCAATACTACCATCTATCTTAAATACATCCCCATTCAAAAGAAACTGGACAGCGGGATTGAAATCATATACATCCCTATATCTGTATCCGCCCATATCCTTGTCACGATATATCGTATAATCACCAAGTACACTATGAGGACCCGTCTCGTTCTTATCAAGTCTACGATCCCTATAATTATACTCATTCACGACACCATACCCCTTATCATAAAGAGACCTCAACCCTTTTATATTCATCTCGTCCGCTGATATGGCACCCTCTCTTACCCTTTTCAGATCCTTATATTCCCTCTGAATCCTCTCATACTCCTCTGGATCGGCATCACTTAAAGCTTTTATAAGTCCTTCATTGTATTCCTTAGTTTCCTTATCAAACAGACTCCTATTCACATCAATCCTATTCCTTACGATAGACGAATCAGGTATCATCCTATTAGATAATTCCTTTCGTATACTATACGTACCATCACCATTATCTATCAATACAGACTCATCGTAAGGGAGTTTATTGTATTTAGCCCAAGCCTCATCACTAGTTCTTGTGCCTAAATCATCATTATCACTATCGCCATATAACTTGTTATTAAAATCACCAGATATATATTTCCCGAACATCTTCATAAAATGAACAGGATACTCATACCATTCCGGATTCTTCCCCATAGGATCTATTGATGAATACGCAGCTTTATTTATGCGAGTAGGGCCATCAGTATACCTTGAATTAGCGATATCATATATTATTGACAAAACCGGGTGAGCAGAAGCTACGTAATTATCCAATACCCTGCTCCCGAATCTAGGTCTATCAAGAACAGACTCTCTTGTTTCTCCTCCATCTTGCTTCCTCTCAATTTTTTCTCCCCATAGCCCATATTTCTTCCTAGGCCATATGCCGTCTATGGCATCCACATAACCAACGGGATGCTCCCCGTCTAGACGCCGGTTCCGTCGCTCGTCCGCAGGGTACAGGGCGTTGGCCAACGGCTGCGTGATATAACCCAACCCCTTATCTTTGGATCTCGACATAGCGTCCACCACAGTCTGATATATAGGTCTTAATTTCTCAGGCAAATATAATCCCGCCTCATCAACCAGCTCGCCTATCTTCTTATTTATACCCCTAATGCTGAAATTATAATTACCCATGCCATTATTCAACGGAGACAACGCACCTCTTATCCCATTCATACCCTTAACAGCAGCTCCTCCACTAAGGATATCAAACTCCGGGGATACGTTCTTTAAAGGGCTGTCATCCATCCCCCTGAAATACATAGGACGCTCACCTTTGACCACCCTGTCAAGATCCTCCTTATATAAATCCTTTATCCACGACGGAATCTCATCCTGTTTATTCTTCTTTGCCATAAATCATGTTTTTCACAAATATACACACAATCAAATGGATATTAAAACATAAGGCGGGAACATGATCCACGTCACATACCCGCCCTTAAGAATATAAGCATATTAACTAGCTATTATCCCACTCGGCGAAATCGCTATCCACACGGTCTTTCAACGCCTTCCTCTCGTTGAGAAACGTTTTATAAGACTCCACGTATGACAAGTCCAGTATGCCTAGCTGGGCGGCGTTGTAGTCGTTCAGCTTCTTTTGCTCCACGTCCTTGTCCCATAGGGCGTTGATACAGGCCTCCAATATCTTGTTGGCCGTCAACGTGGGCCATACCCTGACCTCGTTGTAACTATAGGAGATCACGGGGGACATATCGTCACCCATCTCCCTTGTCTCCTCTCTAACGTCCCACCGGTAAAGGTAGGATCCGTCACCGTCCCGCTCTATTCTAGGCGGCATTGTGTCGCTCCATGATCGCTTCATAAAACTCTGGTTTTAAAATTTTCTTAGCTAAATGCTTGCTATCGCTATCATATATCCAGCCCAGCCAACCGGCTAGACCTGCCTTGTATTCCGTTAAGGATATATTCGGGACTTTATTCAATCTAGCCGCCGCACGACATAGATTTTGCTTAGTCCTCTTCCTTATCCGTACATGCTCCTTGTAAAATACGAAACCCACGAAATCTACACCACGGCCGCTTTTATCCGATCTTCTCTCAGCGATCTTAAATATCTGGTAATTCCCTTTCAGCTCCAACTTCAACACGGCCAATCTATCGATAAGCCACGGAAGTAATACGTTTCTCAAGAAACACTTATCATGATGGAAAAAAGTCATGTCATCCGCGTATCTGATATAATGCCTTATATCTATAATCTCCTTTATCTCGTGATCCAGATAGGCGAGATAAAGATTCGCAAGATATTGGCTAAGATAGTTCCCGATCGGAACGCCGGGAGCGGAATCGATGATCTCATCCAACAACATAAGCAAGCGATCGTCCTTGATCTTCTTCCGAGCGATGCCTTTTAACACCTCATGGTCTATTGACGGATAGAATTTGCGGATATCAACCTTGAGGCAATAGACGGATTCACGATCGGACAAAGCCCGTCTTGTCCTCTTATACGCCTCCGTTATTCCTCTTCCCTTGATACATGATGTCGTATCAGCCGTGAACACGGAAACCCATATAGGTTCCATGACGTTCATTATGGCATGATGCAATATCCTGTCCGGATAATAAGGGAGCTTGAAGATGATCCTTTCTTTTGGCTCATAGATGGTATCAGTCCGGTACTTGGAAGTCTTGAACGTGCCATCCAGCAGAGACTTTAGCAAACGGCTTAGATTACCTTCTTTGTCCTTGTCAAACAACCTTATGCCGTATGAATCCTTCTTTCCCCTTCGGGCTTTCATGTCCGCAAGTATCAAGTTGTCCATATTCGCTATCTTATCAAATAAATTCCCTATTCTCTTCATTTTATTGTCATTAATTTGCTTTTTATCATAGGGAGTCTTCGGTTTCCCTACCAACACCCTTTATATGGGGAGACTTTTTTCGCCAAGAGGCGAGGCCACCATCCCTGTTTGTTATCTAAATATCTTTTCCCCTCTCTAAAAGTATAGGCGTGAACCGATGTTACGATTCGCATCGGAAGGCGCATTATTCGTATTCACGTTAGCGAGGCCTGCATTCGACCTGTTGTCCGCGTTACCGCCAACCAGCACCACCTAGGGATGATCGACCCTCATTCCGTCATTCGAGATAATACCTGTTCCCGGAGGCTCGCATCGTCACTTTCCTAGGGAACTTGTCCATCTCCTTTATCTTACCAAGAACGTACTTGATCTCTTGGGAGTTCGTAAAGAATTTCTTGGCATCACTATCCTTATCCTCTAGATTCTCCTTGATCATGACAAGCGCCCTGTCTTTCCCGAACTTGGTGGACACGCCATCCATGTAATCAATTACCCAGAACGTGAGATTCGTCAACTTCTGTTGGGTGATCTCCGGACAATTAAAATGCCTTGAGTTCTTATCCCTTGGGATATTCAAGAACGACAAGCTGCCGTCATCTTTATTCTTTTCTTCTTCCATTTTTATCCTCATTAAACGTTATACAAAAAATTCCCGACGTGATACGTGCGGCTACGCCGACGTTTTACGATATTCGGGGAAAAAGCAAAGGCGCGAACCGAGGTTACGAGTCGCAACGGAAGGCGCATAAGACGTAGCCACGGAAGCGAGGCCTGCAGACGACCCGTTGTCCGCGT
>ULVZ01017224.1_pt1 | contig 29504 bp, 9 predicted proteins | sample 1959901 | NCBI WGS metagenome assembly ULVZ01 (sample SAMEA4835800, study PRJEB28245) | human gut metagenome | biome: gut microbiome; material: fecal sample | place: Denmark | collected 2008 | reverse complement strand
TAATATGCATTTGATTAATACGTGGTTCATAATTACCAACAACAGCACTACCATCATCTTTAATCATTTGCATACTTGTCCAAATACGAATAGGTTTAATAGTACGAGTATATGGGTCAAAATAATGATTATCTCTATACCATTGTCTATATTCTGCACTATCAATACCATATTTATCAAGAACTTCTTTTTCTTTCATATAATAATACTGAGTAGTAGTTTCTCTAGTTCTTTTTTGAAGAATATTAATTGCAGCAGTTCTATCAATATCAGTCCATTTATCTAAATCTTTTGGTTTAATAATACCATAGATAGTACGATTAGGTCTTTCAGTAATAGTTCCATCTTCTTCAACTTGTTCACTAAATACTTTTAACCAAGCATCATAATATTTTTTACCTTTAGCAAAAGCTCTATTTTTATCAAGTTCATATTGTTTCCAATTATATGTAACTTCACATTCAGATTCAATAAATTCAGCAACTTGTTTTGCTTTTAGTTTATCAGTACTCTTTTCTCCTCTTGTTATATCATTGAAAATATTAAAACCAGTTTCAAGCTGTTCTAAATCTTGTAGACTTATATCAGAAGTATTAAGTGTTCTAGTAGCATTATCAAAATATTTTTCAAGTATTTTATTAATAGCTTCTCCAACATTAATTTCTTTCTCACTCTTAGATTTATTACCTGTAAGATAATTATAAAAATCAGCACGATAAACTCTTAATTCATCATCAGCAGAACGTATAATACCAACATAAGGCATACCATTACCTTTAGTATATTTATATTTTCTAACTGTTTCAGTTTTAATAAGAGCTGCACGTTCTTCTGGTATTTTACGACCATCAACAATATTAAATTCATCTTTAGCTTGAAATTCTCTAATAGCATTATTAAGAACACTATCTCCTTTATTAGCATCTTTAAGTTCTTCAAACGCCCAATTTAAATCTTCTATATCTTTAATATCAAGAATATATCTAGCATTTTTACGAATCCATTCTTTAGCTTCTCTATATTCAGGAACTTTCATAAGTTCTTCCATACTAACAAGAAGATTTCCATTAGCATCGCGTTGACTTTCATATTTACTAATTATAGAAAGCTGTTCTTTAAGTTTAGAATCAAATCCTTCTTTAGCTTGTTTATCATAAAATAATTCTTTTACTTTACGAATATTAGTTTGATATGCTCTAAGTCTTTCAGCAACATGTAAATCATATCCAGATTTCTTATTACCATCTTCATCATATAAACTAGTTAGACTATCAATTTGAGAATAGATACGTCCAAGTTCTTCATCTTGACTTTGTGTAGTAATATTATCAGTTGCTTGACTTAAAATATCTCTAATTTTACCATTAAGTTGTTTATATTCAGCAAACTCTTTAGGAATACCATTATCATTTTTCTTAAGTCCTAAAAGACTTCTTTCAAGATTTATTATATAACTAGAATATTCTATAGTAACATCATTACCATCTTCATCTTGAACAGTAATAGGTTTAAGTTGATGAATAGTAGTCATATCAATAAATTTAGCTTTATTAGATAAAGCAATAAGATGTTCAACACTATTAGTACCAAATTTTTGTTCAGCTTCAATAGCAGCATCTCGATACTTCTTCATCTTTTCTTCCCAAATAGGGTTATTAGGCTGAATTAATCTACCATTATCATCTATTATACTATTAAGACTAACAGATTTACCATCTTTAGATGCTCTAGTTTTAAGTTCTTTAAGATAATTTCTAAAGTCATTAGATTCTTTAATACCGTTAAGACGACCTTCTTCTACTGTTCCCATTACATCTTTGAGGATATTCTGTAATACAAAATTACGATTAGCTCTAATATCTTGTATCCAATAATCCATAAATCCAGTATCACCATAAGCATCAAATTCTTTCATTAATCCGCTTATATAATTAGGATTAGTAGTACGTAATTGAATCCATCTTTCAAACCAATTCTTTCTAGCAGAACGAACAGTAGTATTAGCATCTATTTGATTAACTAATTTTTGAATCTTTCTAATATTTTCTTTAGTTTTGTCATCAATATTAGTTGTTTCAATATCAATATCACTAATAAGTTTATATTTATTTTTAAATGTATTAGCACTAAGAATAACATCTAAAAAACGATTTTGAAGTTGTTCATCTTTAAGAACTTTACCAATAACATCAGAATCATTAATAGGTTTATCAATTCCGTCAATCTTAATAAAACGATTAATATCATTAAGAATATTATTAGCTTCAACATCTATATAATTAGCTATAACTGATAATGAAAATTCAGAATTATCAGAAAGACTACTACTGTCTAGATAATTAATTTCAGCATTATTAAGAGCATTTAATACATTTTGAGCAGCAGGTTGACCATGACGAACAGCACGAGAAATAACCAAACTAGCATTTTTAGCAAATCTACCAATAGGAGTTTGGTCATCAACACTACTATATCTATCACTTCCATTTATAACTCTATCTATTTCATTTTGATTAATTTCAATAAATAAACCAAGTTTATTATCTTCAATATTAGGATACTTAGCTTTATATTGTTTTAAATCATTATTCATATTAACAGCAGCAGTACCATTAATATTAAGATAAAGTTTATCATTAATAGCATATATAGTATTATTTTCAAAAGGAGTATTCATAAAAGGTTGAAAATACTCATTAGATATATACTTACTATATAGCTCAGGAACTTCTTTATACTCTTTATTTACAGCTTCATTAATATTATCTTTAATACCGTCTATAAATTTATCTCTTTTTTCTTGTTGAGTAAGTCCTTCATAAAGTAAAACAGCAAGAGGTTTATGAGAATTATTATTAGCAATAATACTAGGTTCTATATTATTATAAGTTTCAAATGATTCAAGTCTATCAATAGGATAATATGCTAATGTATTATCATAAGTTCCTTTAATATATAAATTTTTATTAACCCTGATAACATTAACATAATCACCATTTCTAGATATTCCAATATTTTCAAGATTTTCATAACTATTGATAATTATAATATTATCTTTGTTAAGAACATAACTAATATTTTCACCTAGTCTTTTAAATGTATAAGTAGGACAATTAAAACTATTATAATTCTTACGAATAAATCCAATTATATCTTCAACATTATCTTTATCAATAAAACCATAGTTATTAATGCCTTTCATAGCTATATCTCCAATAGCTATTCCACCCTCACTCAACCCTCTAAGGGGAGTATTACTTATAAGTCTACTAACATTTCTAGTTCTAAATTTATGTCCTTCAACAATAAAAGCATATTTAACTAAATCAAGAGCAGTAAGTTTAATAAGAGGATTAGGATGATTCCAAGCTCTATCAAATAATCTATGAGCATTATCGTTAGTAATATCTCCTTGTATATAATTAATATATTGAATATTTATATTACGACGATTACTACGTTCATCGTTAGCAACTATTTCAATATGTTCAAATATACTTCCATCTTGACTAAAGTTATTTTTAATCCAATCAACTTTTTGTGCAGGAGTAAGTTTAGCAAAAGTATCAATTTCAGTTTGAGTAGGTTCAAATATATTTTTAACTACAACATCATCAGTTTTAATATTAACTAATGTACCACTAACTCTACCAACTTCTAAAGCTCTAGATTGTCCAGTGCCATATTCTTTAATATATTTAGGATGAACAAAATCACCATTAACAACAGTAACAGGTAAATTAAGATAAGAACTACCATTATTACCTACTTCTAGTTTATTAATAAGATAATCTTTATAGTCATTATATAACTTTTCAGTCATTATCCCACCTTTAGTCCATTCTGCTATTCTATATACATAATCAATAAATACAGGATTAGCAGTTTCAAATACTTGTTGAGTAGCTTTAACACTAAGAGCAGTGCTCATTTGTAAAAATGCAGCTAAACTAGGATAACTACTTTTAGATATATCTGATTTAATAAACGCATCTATACCACCACTAATATCAGGAAAAATACTCTCTAACAGCAAGGTTTGACCCCCCGTAGAGGATGGAGCATAAATATTACTATTCTCAATAACAGTTCTAGCATCTCTAAATACTTTATCACTAGCATAAAAACTTTGTTTAGCACCATATTTATCAGCACTAAGAATATTAAGATTATTACTTATATCCTGTCCGATTGAGTTTAACCGATTGAATTGTGCTAGAACATAAAGGTCAAATAAAGCCTGCTGAACGCCATTCATTTCCCCTCTAAGACGAGATTTATATGCGTCTGATGAAAATATAAGGTCAGGTGATGAAAATGCGTCAGAAACGCTTAAATTGAATAATTTCTTGAAAGTTTCACCATAACTTTTATCAATAATTTCAATTAGCTTTCTACGTCCAACAAAATCAATCTTTTTACTAAAACCAAGAGTATGACCAATTTCTCTAATAGATTCAGTAAGCGGATTTCTAGAACCTTCAGCAAGAACACTATTGGTTTCTTTCCATTTACGAACTAGTATATCAATAGCAGGTTGCCACATAAATCCAATAGCAGTATCATAATTACTTCCAAAGTCAACAATAGTTTTGAAAGCATTAAACGTATAAGTATTTTCATTATGTATAGCCCCCTCTTTCATAACATCGAGAATATGAGCAGTAGTCTGAGAACTATAAGGATTAATCAAATAGCCATCAACATTCTTATCATCTCCAGACCAACCAAAATTCTTATGAGTAATACGAATATGTTTATTACCAATAGTTTCAACATTTTCTTTACCATATCTATTAACAGCTTCTTGCTTACTAATCACATTAGTAGTATACATAACTTTAATACCTTCACTATGATTAGCTTTAGTAACATTACCAATACTCATAAAAGTATCTCGATTAACACTGATACCTTTAAGTTTAATACCAGAAGTAGCAGCATCAAACCAATCAAGTTGAGTAAAGAAATCACTAGGAGCAACAGTTGTTTTATTAGCACCAACTATTTCTGCATAAGTTTCATTAGCTTCTTTGACATTTTCAAAATTAGAAGTAGTAGTATTTTCTTCAAATGCAGCAGGATTATTAAGTATATCAATAAATGATTGAATAATAGCATTAGTTCTAGCAGCTTGACTACTTGTATCCTCCACGGGGAGTTTTAAGTATGATTCGTAAGACTTAAGCCCACCATCATTAGCAATTTTTTCAACAACTTTAAGATTGCCATTATAACCTTCAAGAGTAGCATTAATAGCATCTTCGCTATTTTTTAAAGAAGCTCTAATATTACCTTGTTTATTATAAGTCTTACCAAGAATCTTACGACTAGCTTTATCTACATTATCTTTAACATAATTAATATATCCTACTTCATCTTTAGTATATCTAGCATGAGTAATTTCAGTTGGAATACCTTTAACAAGATTAAATGTTTTAGACATACCATAAACACTATCAACGTCAAAGTCAGAACCAGTTTGAGTAACCCATTCATCAGGAACAACAACAGTACTACCATAAGCATCTGGAAGAAACTCTTTAACATACATAATACATATAGATTGTTTACCTTCAGTAGGAATACGATAACCAATCATAGTACGTAAGCTATCAGGAACTTGTTCAATATTTAATCCTTTAAGTTTACTACTCCATCTAGGAAGTTTAATTTCAGTATAATAAACAGGAGTGCCATCAACTTCTCCAATCTTTTTATATTGAAGTTTACTATCTGTTTGAGTTTGTTTATCAACTTTAAAACCAAAATCAGATAACTGAGCAGCATGCCAACCACTAATAAGTTGCCTAGTAATATTAGTATTAAAATAACTATTAGCAATACTTTCAAGTTTACTATTAATATTAGACAAAAATAAAGGAAGATTATTAAATCCAGCACTATCTAAATCGAAAAACTCAAGAAGAACTTTTTCAACTCCTTGTTGTTGAGCATTTTCTTTAAATTTATCAAAAAATACAAAACGATTAAGATTTTTAATAGTACCATTAAAATTTAAATCAATATGACCATTATCATCTAATTCAATACCAAGTTCAGCACAAGTTTTTTCAAAACTATTTCTAATATTAGCTACATAATTATTAAATACTTTATCTTTAAGTTCATTAAGTTCAGTTCGATTAGGAAGATTATCAAGCATTTTCTTCATAATCTGAATAGCAGCTTTATTACTAGCATCAACCATATGTTGAGGAACTTCTTGCTGACGATAAAGATAATTATAACTAAATAGTTCAGAATTATCAAATACATTATTATCAAATTCTTTAAGAGCTTCATCAGTTAGAACACCATCATTATTCCAAAGAGTCATTCTATTATGTTGTGCAACTTTGACAGTTTCAACAGTATTAAGTTGATGAATATCTCTTTTAGTCATTATATCATAAACTTTTTCAAGTTCTGTACCTTTAATAAGTTTAGGAATAAGAACAAACTCAGCGTTTTTTACCTGTCTAGGAACTTCAATACCAACAGTAGTATCATAATATAAATCATAATAGAAATTCTTTTGAATTTGAACTTTATTAGCAAATTTACTCCAATCAATTTTATCAATTGGGGTATCGTCTGTAAGACTTTGTATAAGTCCAGCATATTTATCTAATTCTCCAGCAGCTGCAATACGACGAATCCATTCTTCAAAAGTAATATAAGATTGTGCATCGTTAGCATTAACACCAGCTTTAAATGGAGATAATATTCTTTCTCTATCTTTTTTACTTAATCCAGCATCTTTAAGTTGTTTATTAAGTCTATCAATAACAACTTTATCAGAAGGTTTAAAAGTATTATATATAGTAACACCTCTAAATTTATCTTGTTGAATTACTTTTTTACGTTTAGTAATACCATTATCATTATAAGGAACTGTAATAGCATTACCTTTTAAAGTTATATCATATAAATTAGTAGGAGTATCTAAATCGTTTTTAGTAAAATCAGTATTACCAAAGGGATTGCCACTAGCTTGAACTTCTTTAATACGTTTTAGTATAGCTTGACCATTTTTATAAAAACTTTGGTCACCACCATACATATCATACATACTATCTCTAACAAGATAATCATTAACAAGAAACTCAGCTAAAGATTCATTATTAATTCTATTATTAATAAACGCACCATATTTATTTTTAAGTTCTTTATAACCATTAGTTATATATTCATTTAACCAATCAGCAACAGCATCTTCAAGAGCAATACGTTGTTCTCCATTAAGAACTACTTGATTTCCAACATAGTTAAGTCCACGCGTAGACCCCCCGTAGAGGATATCAATTGGCTTACCATAACCAATTAGTTCATTAAACACTCCATTACTATTAGGAGTAATTTTACTAACTAAACGTTTAAAACTAAATACTCTACCAGCTAAAACTTTGTGTCCATCTTTAGTAGTAAATACATTACCTTTTCCATCTTTATGATATTGATTATAAAAATGTTCAGGTTTATTATTATAAATATCACTAAATTCAAAATCTCCATTAGTTAAAATAGGATTACCATTAGCATTAGTCTTAAACATTACATTAACAGCTTGAGCCATATTAGTAAGTTCTTGAATAGCTATATTATAATATTGTTTAAATAATGGATGTTCTCTATTTATAATTTTAGTTCCATCTTCTAGTTGACTACGTAATCCAGCAAGACTATATCTAGGAGCAGTAATAGTAAAGTTTTTAGGAGCATCACTAGGTATAGGAAGTAAATAATTAGCAGTAGGAGTTTTAGAATTATTAATATCAGTCATAAATAATCCCATAGCAGTGATTAAATAATCACCATCACTCATGCTACGATATAAATCGTTATTATTGTTATCTAGTTTGCTAATGCCATTAAGAAGAGAAGTCTTAAACATACTGCGAGCATATTCAGTAAGTTTAGGAGTTCCATTACCAACTCGTCTAAATAATCCATAATTAATTATATTACCATTTTCATCTCTATGTTCAAGAAGTAAATTACTATAATCATATTGATGACTAGCAAACTTTTGTCTAGCATAGGCTTCAGCCATAGCATTTTGTTCTTCAACAGTAGATTTATCATCATTGATTATTTTAGCAATATTAGTAATAAAACTTCTATTAATAACATCAGAACTTAAATTACCTTTGGGATTACGAGAATTAAGTTCAACAGGAATATAAATAATATCTTTAAAAACATCAGCCATTTGATATATAATAGAAGTATCACCTCTATTAATAAAACTATCAGGCATTTTAGTTCCTTTATCTTTTTTAAGTGCTTCTACATATTTATTATAGTTTTCAACTGTACGATTAATAACATTAGCAAAATTAATAAGATTATTAGCCATAGCTACACGACCAATCTTAGCAATAGCTAAATTAAAACTAGCTTGATTAATATCTGGAAATATTTCTTTAAAAGCATCATATAAATAAAGATTGACATGAGGAGTATTTTTATATCTATCATATATACGAAACTTTTCACGAGCAGTAGGAACACGATTAGTAATAATATTATTTTTAACATTATTATAAAAAGTATTCTGTAAAATAGTACGAGAATCAGTATTAGGATTAGTTACACGAGCACGAACATAACTATTACCATTAGAATCAGTTTGAATATAAGTTTCAATTTTAGATATAATAGGTTTATTAAACACCATCATATACTTATTAGCAAATACTTTATTTTTGCTAAGTAAATCATATAATTGAATTAAACATTCACAATTTGGAATAGTTTCAGATATACGTTTAAGACTAGCTATAAAATTATCTACATTACTAGTATCAGCACTAGCATATAATATTTTAGATAAATAATTAGCATCAGAAAAAGTAACAACTCCTAATTCATTATTAGTATCAAAAGGATAACTTCCATTATCAAGTTGAGAAGCAGCAGTAAGTTTAGGTAAACTTGCAAGATGATATTTAATAATTTCTTCTACGTGTTTATTAAAATCTTTAACTTCACCAATACTTAAATTCCAAAGTTGAGTCATTAAATCAATACCATCATCTATACTATTTTCATCGCCTTCAGTAGAAGTTTCATCAAGGTATCCACCTAATTCTTCATAATCAGTAGTTTGATATAATTCATCTCTTTTAATAAGTTTAGCAACATTCTTATTATTAAAAAGAGCTTCATTAAATTCAGTATTAGTTAGAGAACGCAGTAATGCCCCATAATTAAAATCTTGAGCATTACCATATTTACGAAGAAATGCACCAATACCATTAATTTTAATAGCAGGATTTGGATTATTAATAAAACTATTAAGTTCATTATTTTTAACTTCATCACTTCCGGCTAATTTCTTAGCACGTTTAAGTCCAGCATTAATAACAGTTTCATTAGTACGTTTTTTAATTTCATTAAAATTTAATGGAGCACCATTATATAGAAAATTAAAACTAAGTTTATTCATAATATCAGCCATATAAGTAATAGCTGTATCTCTAGCTTTAATTGTACTAAACAAACCACGTTCTTCTTTTTCAGCAACAGAAGCTACATCGTCCATATTACGAAGTTTAATAGCTCTAGCTTCAAGAAGAGCATTATAAGCTTTTCTTCCAGAAGTCTTAACATTAATACCTCTATCAGCTACAATTTTCTTGAAGATTGGATCTTCAACCATAGCTATCAAACTATAATAATCAGAGTTATTAGAACCATGTTCTTTAATAATAACATTATTAAGATTATCATAGCCTACAAGTTTAATATTTCCACAACTCATAAGTTTATATTTAAGTTTAAATTGATTAATAGCAATACCTCTATGACTAATGTAAAGTAAAATTTAATTACATCGTCATAGAGGTGGTTTTCTTTCGTTCTAAGCGACTTTTGTCTTTGCTCGATTAATTCTACATACAGCTAAAACTGATGCGTCCTGTATCAAGCAAAGTGGCAAATTCGGGCTGTTGGTCTATTGGTAAACGGCTAGTTAATTCAGCCATATTTGACACCATATTATCATCAACACTACTAAACATATCAAGTCCATCATTAAGATTATCATTATTATAATTATAATCTTGACTATTATCTTCATTAGGATTTTCAGTTTGTTCTGTACTAGCAGTTTCTTCTTCAAACTGAAAAGTTCCTTGAATAGCCTCTTGATTACTTTCTTTAGGTATTTTTTTAATAGCTTTATAAGCATCTCTAGCAGCAGCTAATAAACTATCTTCATTAATCTTAATACCTAACATATCAGCAATAACTTCAAGAAGTCTACTAAATAAAGTCTTACGTTTACTAGTTTTTCTATTATCATCTTTTATTTCATTAAGAGTACTCATAAGAGCATTACTAGTAATACTTTCAACAAGAAATTCTTCTAGAGCTTCGGCAGTATTAAAACTTTCAAACAGATATGGTTTAAGTCTTTCTTTAGTAGAATCGTCTTGAGTATCAAGCCAAGTCTTAAACTTATCATAAATAGGTTTAACTAAAGCGATTGCTTGTTCAGTATTATATTTAGTATAAAGTTGTCTATGTAAACTTTCATGAACTATAATATTAACAACTCTATAAACTCTTTGACCTGCAATAGCAGAACTATTAAGTTCAATAGTATCAGTACTACGATGATAAACAGCATTAACTTGATTACCATTGTTATCTGTAAGACTATCAACTATTTGAACATTTTTTGGTAATATATTAAGTTTTTGAAGAGCATCAATATAATCAATAGCAGTTTGGTCATTAGCAAAGTATTTTTTAAGACCTCTAGTAAGATTATTAGCAGTTAAAGCAGATTCAAAAGAATTAATATTGATAGCATTAACTGTATCATCTAGCATGAACTCAGATAGCTGTTCAGGTATAACTCCATCCTCCACGGGGGGTCTACCTTCTAATTCATAAGCAATATCAAGATGGGAATGTATATCAACTTTCCAATTGCCAGCAGTATCATCTGTATTGGTATTAGCTAACTTAGTTCTAATTAAACCATTACTAATAATAAAATCTTGATAACTATTATAAGAATAAGTTTCACCATCAATATTTATAATAGTTTTACCATTCTCACGATAGATATATTTATTAGTTTTATCATTAGTTTTTGTATTATCATTAATGAAATCTTTACTAATAGCAAATTGAGCATAATTAAACATTTCATCAACAACAGGTCTTAAAGCATTATATAATTCTTCAACATTATTACTATTAATACCATAGTTTTTACCTATTTTAAAATTATTATTAACAATATGAGGAGAATTAATAATAATATTACGTTTATAATTGCCAGCATCAGAATTAATAGTAAAAGCATAATCTTTACCATTAAAATGCGCACCTTTAACATAAAAACCTATATTAGTAGGATTAATAGTAATTTGAAGTCCAATATTTCTATCACCATTAATAAGTTTATTATTTCCAAATATATCTCCAAGATTTTGTTTAAGTTCACTAAAAGTTATTTTACCAATCATATAATCATTACAAAGATTAGTAACTTCATTCTTAATAGAATTAACTATATTTTTAGCATCTCCTTTAAGAAGATTACTATTTAATGGAACTTGTTTACAAAAAGCATATAGAGAAGTACCATCACTATTTGGAATACTAATAACGGGCATACCATTAGTAGTAAGATTTTCAATAATAGTAGGTTTACTTTCTCCATTAAGATATACTTGACCTTGTACAACTATACCAAGTTTGTTAATATTTTCATCATAATTAACTACAGTTTCTTGTATATCATTCCAATCACCATTAGCATCATCTATAGTATTTAAAACTCCATATTTAACATTAGCTGCTTTAATCTTACCTTTAAAATCACCTTTAACTATTGTAGTAGCTTGGTCATAACTATTTAAAAGATTATTAAACCAACGATTAATACTAGCTTCATGATTATTTTCATAAGGTCGATTAAATATATATCTAGTAATATTAATAAGATGTTTAGATATATCAGAAGGTGAACCAACTAGAAAATCATTATTAATATCAGGATATTTATTAATAAGTTCGTTATATAAGTCAGTTAATTCATCAGAAGTAATTTCATCTCTAACAGCAAATTCATATAAATGACTAATAAATTCTTCATCAAATCTATCACCGTTAAGAATACTAATTAAAGCATCTTTAAGAGGAGAAACAACTTGACCATTCTCAACATGAATATTATACTTCCAACCTTGATTAACCATATCATAATTACCAAACTTATCAATATTAGGAACTCCTATATAACCAACAATAGTTCCATTAGTAAGAATATTAATACGTTTAGTTTTATTGTCATATTCAGCATCTAAATAATCGCCTTGTTTAATAGAAGTAAATGCTTTAACATTTTCATTATCAACTATATATCCAAGATTAACATTATTTGTATTTTCAATTTGAAGTCTTTCAAGACGTTCTTTAGCAATATTATCAACATATTGAACAAATTGTCTAGCATTAAGTTTTTTAATAGTTGATTCGTCAGTAGCACGATATTTACCTTGATTATTAGTGCTGGCGTAAAGATAGTTTTTTATTTGATTAAACAAGTAATTTTTAATAATTTTATTACCTGTAATACTATCTATATATTCAACTAATTGACCAATACTAAGATATACTTTACCATTAACAATTTTACCTCTAGTATTACCTTCACTATCAACACTATTAGCAAAATCATCCATAATAGCTTCTATATTACGTTCATTACCTGTAACAGTGGCATAAGTAGCATTAAGTAATAAACGTCTAGTACTATCATCTTGAACAGAACTATATAAACTACCTCCTGTAAGACCGTCAATAATATTATTAACTATGTCAGTAGCTTCCGTTTGTTCAAATCCAGCTTGATTAAGTTTATCAATAAAAGACTGTCTAGCATTAAGTAAATCACTACTAGTTGATTCATGTCCTAAAGAATCTTCTAAATCAGCTATACTTTCATAAACCAAATCAGTACCTATTTGACCACGTTCGAAATCATCATCTGGAAGAGTATTATTAACTTCAGGTTTAGGAGTGCTAATAGGTTCTTGAGAAACTGGTTGTTCAGTTTGAGATTGAGGTTGTTCAGTATTAGTAGGCTCACTAGGAACCGCTTCGCTTCGCTCCGCTATACTCCCCGTGGAGGATGGAGATGAGTTAGTATCATCTACATCAGTTTCATTAACTTCATTAACATCAGGATTAACAGGAGCAACTTCTTCTTTAGGAGTATTATTAACATCATTTTCAATTTCTGCAATTTCAGCTAATTGTTCTAATGTAGTTTTAAGATGTTCATTACCTTTAGAACTTAAATCAAGTGCAGCATAAGCATTTCTAATAACTTTATCTATATTAGGTTTATTACCATTATTAGCATCTTTAATAACAGAATTAACATAATCTTTTCCATATTGTTTATAAGCATTACGTAAATCGTCCATAGCTTTATTAACAATCTTTTTACGACTATTATCAAAGAAGTTATTAAGATAAGTTATACGAGATTTAATATTATCATCAGATAAATTAAGTTGATTTTTATTAACCTCAACATTAATCTCAGCATTAACAACTTCTGCTAAATCTTTAAATACTTCATTATATTGTTTTTGAAGTTGAATAGCTGATTGAATATCATTTTTATTTTCAATATCAATAGGAGTATAAAGTTTATTAATAGCATCTAGACGTTCATTTAATTGAGCAATATGTTCTTGTTTAACTGAATCATTAATTGCAGCATTATCTTGAATAGTTTTAATATCTCTTTGAATGCTATCAAGAATATGTTGATATATACCATTTTTAGCAGAAGTAATATCAACATCTTCAATATGATTATTTGTAATATCTTGATTTAAAACATTATTAGCCCAATTAAGAAGATTATTATAATTTTCTTGACGATTACGAGCATGAACCATTTGAGTAGCTATAATACGACCAACTTCAAATCCACCACCAAGTCTATTAACTTTATTTAAAGTAGTATTATATTCATTTTTAAGATTATTAATTTCAGTTTTAAATCTATTAATAAGTTCACTACTTTCTTGTTGTTGTAATCCAAGTTTATTAGTAATACTATCATTAAATTCTTTACTATTAATAGAACTTTCAAGAAGTCCTAAATTACCAGCATTCATAGAATTAATAATAATATTATCCATATATTCTTTTTCAGCTATATTACGAAGTTCTTCTTCAATACCAGTAATAATATCTGGATTAACTTGTTTACCGTTTTCATCAGTAATAGTTATAAATGGATTTTTACCATTAGCTATATTATTAAGTCTTTCTTGATATGCTTGAAAAGTAGCAGTACGACCAAGAATTTCATTTTCTCTTTGTTTTTCAGCAGAAGTCCAATCTTTATCAAGACGTTTATTAATAAATTCTCCAGTTTTATTCATAACACTACTAAAAGTGATACCACCAAGAGCACCCCAAAATGCTTGTTCCCATAACATTGGGTCTTGAAGATAATCTTTAATAGTTTGTTGAGGAATATCTTTATCAAATACTTTTTTACCATTATATAAACCATCTTGACTAGCTATATAATTAATAGCTTCTTCAATTCCTTCTGTCCATTCAGCTCTAGCACCATGAAGAATATCATCACCTACATCTTTCAAAGTACTAGTAATAGCTTGTTTAGTAGTTTTATTATTTAAAGCATTAGTTATTGCAGCGGCATCATCAATATTGCTATTAAATGCAGTATTTAAATTTCTAAGTCTAGAACTAGTTGTATTACCACTTAAAGCATTTTTCCATAAGTTCTTTAAACTATAAACTTGCCATACGTCAAAAAGAACATTAGCCCAATCTTCAGCAAAAGTAATATCAGCACTATTTTTAGCAATATCTTTAGCTACTTCTTCATCAGACATATCTTTATATTTAGGATTATTATTATAAAACTCTTCTCTTTGTTTATCATTCATATTAGCAAGTTGAGTTTTAGAATAATCTTCAATATCATTATAAGTTTGTCTAGCTTCTTGATAATTTTCAAGATAACGAGAAGGAACTCCAATAGCAGTAGCTTCTGCTATTCTACCAGTAATGGCTCTACTCTTTTGAGTCATATTAATAGCATTAGCCATTTTATTAGCTAATTTATTAAGCTTTATACCTTTACCTAATAAAGAAGCACCTTTAGCAAGACCAGTACTAGGAATCATAAGAGTTAAAGAACTAACTATACTAGGAGCATTACTAGCCCACCAAGCAAAATCTCCAATATCAAAAGCAGTATTAGGATTTTCTCTATATATAGCTAAACGTTCATTAATAGATTCTTTTAAAGATTCAAGTTCAGAACTTATTTCAGATTGATAATCATTAGGACTATTACTAACCATATTATAGAAAGCGTCAGCTAAATCTGCAAAACCAATAGCTGTTCCAACAGTAATTTCATTACCAATCTGTCCAATCATTCTTAACCCTTGTTCCCAATTACTTTGATTAGCAGCACGTTCTTTATCAAGTTTTTCTGGGTCATCAACAGGATTAACATAAACATCATAAGGAGCATATTTATCTATATCATATTGATTAAGATTATATGATTGCCCAGCAATGCGACTAAATAAATGACCACGACCCCGGTCACTAATAGAAGTGCCGGGGTTGTAATCAACTAAAGTAGGAGGCTGTATAGCCCCCTTTTTAGTTTTAGGATTATATTCAGGATTAGGTGTTTTATTACCACCTTGTAGAAACTTTAATACATCCATATTAATGTAGATTATTAGTTAATTCATCATAGTAATATTGAATAACATAAGGGTCTGAACTACCACTAAGTTGAGCAAGTTTAGTAGCAACATTTTGTTGAATAGCTTTAACAGCATTTTCATCTACTGTCATTCCAGCTTTAACAGCAGTTACAGTTTGTTCCCATTGAGATAAATTATCTACAATATCAACAGCATTTTCTTTACTTACTAAACCAATAGTTTGATTATTAGTAGAATTAATTAAATTAAAACCTCCACCATTAGGTACTAATTTAAATTTATCAATTCCAGTAAATGCAGCATTATTAGTAAGAGAAATAGGTCTATTAGCATTATAATAATTTTCTACTTTACCTGCAGCTCTCCAACTAGTATCTTGATTCCAAGATTGAATAATAGAACTATCAATAGCACCACTACCTACAAGTAAAGTAATAGGTTCTCTTTTAAGTTTACCTTCTGTATCATAGTAACCTGCAATATTAATTTGAACTCCAACATCCCCAGTTTTTGGGTCACGAACAATAGTAGGAGTAATCTCATTTTCTTTAGCACTTCTAAGATAAGCTGTATAAGCTTTTCTATCTTCAGAAGTCATAGGTTCAAATATTCCATTTTCACTAGTAATATAAGCTTCACCTTGAGTTAAATCAATACCGCTACGAATAGCCATCATAGCTTGTTCTTCTTTATTCTTTTTATAAGCTGAAAGTTTACTAGCTTCTTCAGGATTAGCGTTCATCATAAAATTAATTTCAGCTAATTCTGGAGTTAAAGCACTAATACCAATAGTAGAAGAAGTTATTTGACCACCATCAAGAACAGCATCATTTTTATATTTAAGAGAATCAACATAATCAATTAAACCAATATAAGGTTCTTTATTACCTATTGGTAATACAGCATGATGTTCTTCACCATTAGAATCAACTCGAACAAATTTATCACCATATCCAAAAAATCTAGTCTTAGCAGAATTAAAAAAAGCATTTAAAAGATTTCTAGTATCTTCAGCTTCTTTAACAGCTTTACCAAAACTATAAATAGATTTATGATAATCTTTAGGTAATTCAGCATATCTATAACCATTACCATCAGAACCAAATATTACTCCAAGACTAGCAGCTTTTTTCTCTCCTCCAATAGCATTAATAAATGAATTATAAACATCATCGTTATTAAAGTATTGTCTAATAGCAGAACTATCTCCAAATATTTGATTAACATATTTGCTATATCTATATGAATATTTATTACCAGGTAAATCACTTAAACTAATAATAGAATTATATGTATCAAATCCATCAATACTATCTTGAGATTTACCAACTTTAAGACTATTAATATATTCTTGATTATCAATAATATCATTAAGATAACTAAGAGCATATGCTCTATCAGATGGATTAGTAATATTAGTCATAATACTAGTTCTAATATCATCTGGATTAGCAGTGCTTAAATTAATATTAATATCAGGATTATATTTACTAAGTAATCCAGCTATTGATTGTCTATTGCTAGTAATTTCAGCTTGAGCTTGAGCAGGCATAAAATTATCAATACGAACAGGAGTACCTTTATAAGTTAGATTATCAATAGCTTGTTTTCTTTGAGTTGTACTTCCTAGTCCAGCTTGTTTAGCTAAAGCTAATTGAGCTTTCCATGCTTCACCATAAGTAGTATTACTATCTTGATTATAAAAAGTTGCAGCATTATAGAAAGGGTCAATACGTTTAGCAAGATATTGTTCAGGAGTAAGAAGAATACCATTTTTATCTGTTATATCAGGATTACTACCATTTTGGTCATATTTCCATTTAGCAATCTTATAATCTTGTTCAAGACTAGCTTTAGCGCCAGGAGTATTTTCAATAACAGCTTTAACAGCTTCAGCAAGTTTAGCTTTACTTAACCTTTGCCAATCACCTTTAGTATGAGAATAAATTTCTCCTGTAACAGATTTAGTAATATCATCAGTAACTTTACCGTTAGCATCAAGCCATCTTGTTTGACTACCACCGCCTTGTTCTTTAGCAGCCCATTGAAGTGCTTGATTAAGTATTTGGTTCATAGGAATTTCAGAAACTTCTTTATCAATAGGAGTCCATTTACTTCCACCAATAACATTACCATTCTTATCAGTTATATCTTGATAATTATATTTATTAACAGTACGATAATAATTCTTATAATCTTCAGATAAATCAGTACGTTTATCAAGATTATCCATATAAGCTTTATAATCTTGTTGAGCACGTAAACGACCAATCATTCCCGGACTTGAAGTTATATCTCCATAAGTTCCAACTATATCATCAAGACTAGAATAAGCATTACCATATTGCATATTTTCGGTAAGAGCATTACGAACTTTATTAAGTTGTTCTTGACGCCAAGCATCTTCGGCTTCATTTAAATCTAATTGAGCAAGTTGAGCATCAATCTGAGATTTAGTTTGAATAGCTTGTTGATGACCTTGTTCAAGAGTATTATAAGTTCTAGCTAAGACATTTAAGTCAATAGGATTAACTTGTTGTCTAAAAGTAGGAGTATAAAAGTTTATCGGCATGATTGTTTTCCTCCAAGTTTTCTACGTTTACGAATAATAAATTTATCATAATCAACTCCAGCATCTCGCATAATTCTATCATCTACATTAGGAGCAGATGCCCTCATAGCACCAATAATATTATTTAAAGCTTTACGATTTTCATATCTACTAATCATATCTTGAATACCAGCATTAATACCACTAAATAAATTATTAATATTAGTTACTTTAGCTTCTCTAATACCATTATCAAATGCTGTTTTTCTATCTATATATTGATTGTATTGTTGAGCATTAAATTGACGAACACTTTGCTGATTACGTCTATCTTGATTAATAAGATTAGTTTCTATATTTTCTTTATTGCCATAAAGTTCATTAGCAGCTTGACCAGCAGCATTACGAACTCGTTGTTTACGAGCTAAACTTACACGACTACTAGCAGTATTAGAATCAATATCACGATAAGCTTCAAATTTATCTTCTCTAATTCTATCAAGTTGAGGATTAATATTATATTTCGTTTTAAGTTTATTAGCACTAATAAGAGTAGGCTGTCCCGGACCTCTCATTTTATTAATAGCTTTTTTACTAGCAAAATAACTAGCTAAACTACCAGCTACATTACTACCTAGTCCAATCCAATCAGCAATAGTAAGATTTTTAAATTTACCTTGACCTTTACCATCGGAAGATGTAGTTCCTTTAGCAGGTGTACTAGTAGAAACAGGTAAAGTAGTTGGAATATTAGCTTCTACTTTAGGTAGATTGCGATTATAAACAGCAATTGGAGGTGTTTTAGTAGGAACAGATTGAGTTGATTGACTTGACTTACTACGTCCTCCACGGGGGGTCTTCCCGCTAGATTTAGTTTCAGATAAACTTGGAATATTAGTATTATTTGTACTAATACCTCTATTATTTCCATGACTCCAACCGGCTCTAACTAAATCACTAGTAATTCCAGCACCATCTTCAAATAAAGGAAGTCTGCGTTCTGCATAATATTGAGGACGACGATTACCATTATCAATATTAGATTTATTAGTATTAGTATTTACATTATTATTTGTAATACTATTTTTAGACCATCTTCCATTTCTAAAAGTATAAACACTACCAACAATAGTTTCTCCTCTAGCGGATTTATTAATAGGATAAGCAGAAGTTTTATTAGTTATAGAAACATAAGCTCCAATTTTTTCATCATATTCCCAAGTTCTTCCATGAAAATTAATACGATTTCCACCAACAGTAAATTTATCGCGTAGACCCCCCGTAGAGGATGGAGAATGAATTAATCCATTCTTAACATTACCATTAATACTAACAACTAATCCAACATTACCTTTCTTTCTAAGTTCTGGATATTTATTATAAACTTTAGCTTTAACATCGCTACGCCCATGTAATTCCGCAAGTCTTAAAGCGTCAACAGCATCTGCTTTTGTAGGAATAGGATAACTTCTATGTCCACCAGCAAAATCTTTTTTAGCTACACTAGGATAAGGTTTCTTTTTAGAACCATAATCTTTATCTCTACTTAATCCACCCATAGCTTTTATAGTACCGTCATCATTAATTTTATTTCTATCTTTAAAATCTTCTTGAGCTTTAAATACTTTATTTGGATTAGCTCCACCCATAACTAATTTAGCAGGACTAATTCCATTAATAATTGGTTGAGCAGAATAAACTTTAAGTTCATCACCATTAGTTTCTACAATTTCACCATCTTCTACTTCAATACCAGTTTTATCACTAGGACCAATATCAATACCACCTTGACTATGTTTTCTTCCATTCATATAAAAGAAATTATTACCAAGAGGATGAGCAATACCACCATCAACTACATTAGGAACTTTTCCACCAGTAGCATATTGTTTTTGTGGGATATTTCTTCCATTAGTTCTAGGAGTTTGAATAATATTAAATGGAAAAGTTGGTCCAAGGTCTTCATCATTAGGAAGAGATTCTTTATTAAAATTCTTAACATAATCAACAAGTCTACCGGCAGTATTATCCATTAATTGTTCTCTATCATTTCTAGGTATTAAATTATTAATACCATTATAAAGAAATTCATTACCAAGTCTTATTAATCCGGTAGTTTTAGCTACTTTATCATAAACTCCACCAAGTGGAGGAATACCACTTTTAATAAATCTGCCATCTTTAGTAACTGTACCTTTAAATTCACTAGGCATGTCACTTATATGAATAGTTTTATTTTTTCTAGGCATTGTTATATAATATAATGAGAAATTAATATTTTATTGATTTTAAGGCTCTCTGTTGAACGATAACATATAATTCGATTAATAGTTCATACTTATATGTAATAATCCAACAGAGGGCAAAAGATTAACGTCTACGTCCGCCATACCGATATGTTTTCAGTCTATCTCTGTAAACCGATGGAGGCATAACAGACTGTTGATTAATACCATTAGTAATCCATTCAGGACGTTCAAGACCAGTTTTAGGAGCACTATAAACAGATTGTTCGTCTTGTTTAACTTGAATAGGTTCTTTACCTTTGTTTCCAAGCATACCACCAATTAGACTTCCAGCAGCTCCAATGGCAGCACCAATCCAAGCTTTTCTACGTCCACCGCATTTATATTTATTAATAAAGCTAGAACGTTGATACATAGTCATTGGATTAGTCATTGCATTAGAAGTAATATTAAGTTGTTGTTGATCTGATTGAAGTTGCTTACGTTTCTCAGCTTCTTGAGCAATACGTTTATTTTCATTAATTTGTTGATTAGCATTAATGCCTTGCCCTATAGTAGCACCTAATTTATCAAGTCCTTCTACACCGGTAATAGAACTTGCAAGACTTCCCAAACCAGGAAGAGCTTGAACAAGTTCTGTACCAAAATTAGCTTTACGTCTAATTCTTCCACCACATTTAAAGGTAAGTTTATCATTATATTGATTAACATAATCTTGATTAGAATAAGCACTAGTTAAAGCTTGAGCATTTTGTAAAGCATCTTTATGGTCTTGTGCAGCTTGAGCTTCTGCTTGAGCCTTTTCTTGAGCTTTCTTTTGTTTATTACCTTTAATTATACCACCAGCTATACTAGCAGCAGCACCAATAATAGCACCAATAAATGCTTTTTGTCTTTGTCTATCTTTGTACTGTATCATAATTTTCTAAATTGGGTTTGAGCACATTCAAGACTTTCAAATTCAATGCGCTTATTATCTATATTATTAAATATGAAACGAACTATAAAATAATTACCATAAACTCTACGAAGTTTATCACTTGGAGAATTAGGATGTTTATTAATAGTATTACGAAAATAATTAAAGTTATATTGAGTTAGTTCATACCAAGGTTTTTTATAAGCATTAAACTTATTAAGTTTATCAATATTAATATCAATATCATCAGTATCATTATCTTCATTAAATATACGAAGTATATCTCCAGCATAAGGATGTTCTCTTAAATCTACAGGATTATTAGTATTATCACTATAGAAAGGAATATATATTTTGCGTACTTTATATTTAATAAATTCAAGAAACTTAATAAGTTCATAAGATTCATTAATAATAATATCAATATAACTATTATAAACAAGTTCTGGTTCTTCGCCAACTTCTTGTCTTGAAATCATATAAAGACTATTACTATCATCTCCCATGTGAGTATTAAATCTACCATAATTATATTCATTAGTAAACACATGAAGAGGACAATTAAGTCTATCATTATTATGTTCAGTTTGAAAATAACATTTAGTTTTAGTTGACCAAGCATTATTAAAGTAATAATCATGTAAACTAATAAAGCTACCAACTTTATAATTAAAACTTATTACTTCATTATGAGCTTCTTCAATAATAGTTTTACTAACAGGATTTATATTATCATATGTATAATCAAACTTAATTAAAATACGATTATTATATTTATCATGAGCAAATCTAACATTATTAGGACGATACTTATCTAACCATAACTTTATATCTTCATACATTAATTTAAGTTGTCCATCATCAAATTGATAAAGAGTATGAAAATCGTCATTATAGAATATATAACCAAATTCTCCAACTATATATGCTAAATCATCTTGCAATCCACCATATCCTTTATCACTAGTAAAGACTTCTTTATAATCAACTTCAAAAGCATCGGGTTGATAAAGTTGTACATTTTCATCTCTAGTTTTAAGTGCAGCACTGATATCAAACATAAACATACTATGTTGAGTATGTACTAATAGATAATATCCAATACCAACAAGATTAGTAATTATTCCTTTATTTTCAGTAATATTTTTATAACCTTCAATAGGAAATACTCTCCAAGCATTAACTTCACTTTCATCTTGAATAATATTACTACGTCTTATAGTTTTATCAAAACGAGCAATATTAATAATATCATTACGATATTGAGTTAATAACTTAGGAACAAATTGGTCAACATTACCAATAGGGTCTTTAAATAAATCAACACTATTTTTAGGTTCTACAAACGTACCAAATGCAACACTTTTTGTATCAGTTTCTTCTTTAATACTAAATGCTATTTTACTAGGTTCATTATTAAAACATTTACTTTCAAAGAACTTATCGCTATAAAGAGGAAATTGAATATATTCAACAAAAGGTTTATCAAACCAACAAGGATGTGTACCATCAATATAATAATAAGGAGTATTATCAGGTGAATATAATCTATAATCTCCTTCATTCATAATAACTCTATTATCATTATATACTAATACTCCATCATATGTCATTCTACCATTATATCCATGTTCAATAGAATATGTTCCACTAGAATAACGAACATCATTAAGTCTTATAAGTTCTTTTTCTTTATTAATATAAATATTTCTAGTACAATTAAGAACAGTAGCAAGAAACATAGTTTCAGCATCTAAAGAAAGTTCTTTATAATCATCCATTTCTAATGCTGTACCTTTTCCAGCTCTATCATCTGCGATACTATCAGCTACTACTAATTTATAATTATTAATAGGTTTATATACATTTCTACTTATTACTCCTATAACAGGCATATTATAACTATATGGATAAGTAGTATTAACAACCATATCAACAACATCAGATTTTTCTCTAAACGGTTCAAATGTACATTTACCATCAATACGAATTATATTAAAATCATATTTAATAGTATCATCAATGTCAAATCTACCACTATATAGATAACATTTATCACTAGTATAATTATTAGAAACAAAACCTGGCTTAGCAGCATAATTAGATTCTTGCCATGTAACATTACTAGCTATATTAGCAAAATCTTTTCTAGTTAATAATCCTGTATATCTAGTAATAGGTTCTACTTTTTCATAACTAACAAACCAACCAACATAACCTAATTCTTTTATTTTATTCCAAAGATTATTATCAATATTAACATTAATATAGAATTTATTAAAGGTATCATTCATATTATATACAAAACCTCTAGTATGTTCTCCACCAATAGATTCAGACTTAAATATTAAATCTGGTATTCTAAATAGTTCATCACCATTAATATTTTCATAATAACCAAATTTAGCTTCATTATCATAATTGCCATAAATAATTTGATTACTAGTTGGAGTATAGCTACCACTATTTATAACTTGATAAACATATAAATCATTATATTTATCTTTATCTTGATAGTCTATAAAATAATTAGAAATAAGAGTATATAAATCATCTCTATTAATTGCTTCTAATTCGCCAGCACTATTAAGTAAAATATTAGTTAAAGGATTATTAATAGGTTCAGCAGTATAAACTACAATTTTACTATCAGCAATATATTGTTTAACATTAGAACTAATACTAGATATTGGAATAGTTCCACTAATTACAACCCAATAAGGAATAGTACCAGCAGTACCATTAATCCAATCAACAGTTATTATAGTACAATGAGAATTATCATTTATAACATCATTTATATATTTATCTTTATTAGATAATTTATATCCTCTACTAGCATCACCATACTTATCAACAAAATGAATAAAGAAATTATATACTTCTCCAGGAATAAGAGTATCATTCTTTTTACGTTCATTAAAATCATAAGAAGGATCAATTACACTATGAGTAATTCTCATTTTACAATTATCAATATCAAATTGAGCAGTTCCAAATATTATAACTCCGCTAGTAAATACAGCATCTTCTGTAAATCCAACACCATTATAAGTATAACAAACAATTTTAACTTCACTAGGTAAACTATAACTAGATATATTATTTTCATACTTATAACTAGTAGGAATAATAAAACAATTACATGCTAAATATTCTTTAATATTAGCTCCGGCTTTAGAACCTACTTTTATTACAGTATTATAATTAACTTTTAAATATTCATGAGCAGCAATACCTTGAATAACAGTTTCATTAAGAAGAGTTTTAAAAGTACGAAAAGGATATTGATTATTATTAAATAGTTTAGTATAATTAGCTATTTCATAATCTACAGTTCCAGTAAATCCAAGACTAGCCATTTTAAAATAAGGTCCTTTTTCACTAACTGCATGTACAACATTATAACTGTTATAATAAGCATTAACAGATTTATTTCTAAGTTTAATAACAATATCATTAACAGATTCTTCTAATGTTTTACCATCACTCAAAGTTCTATTATCATTATCACTTTTTTCATCATAATTAGCAATATATATTCTATTTTTATAATTAATAATGTTACCAACATTATAATAATTATAATAATCAGTAGTTAAATCTGCTATATTATATTCCACAATTACATCTCTACTAAACTTAAAAATATTACTATTTAAATTATCAGTTCTAAAAGCTTGCGTACTATCTTTTTTACATATAATAAGTCCTAATTGATAAAGTCCTGAACGACCACCAGTAATACTTACTTCAAAAGTTTGATTACATATATCTTTAGAATCACTAAAAGAATCACTATTTCCATAGCAATATCCATTAGGGTCATCTTTAGGATCATAAACAAACTCTTTACGAAAACAAACTTTATTAATAACTTGTGGAATTATAACATCATTAAAAATAGGAAATCCAATACTATACCATTTAGTATAATTAGTCTTATCTATTTTATATCTAATAAACATAAAATAAAATCCTTTATAAGCAGCTCCACTAACATAATTTAAATTGCTAACTGTGGGTAAAGTTACTTGAGGAATAATAGACATTTCAGTATCAGGACTTCCAGAATCTAAATCAATATTAATAGTTTTAAGAGGAACATCAATAGAAGCATCGCTTTCAGCAACAGCAATTATAAGATGATTTTTAACATTATATGTATATGTTCCTTTAATCTTACCACCATTATATTTCCAATTACTATTTACTCTATAACAACTAGAAGATTCTTCATTATATCTATAAATATAAGATTCATTATTATCTACATTAATAACAAATAAAATAAGTTCAGTACTAGTAGGAATAACACCAACTATTTTAAAATTATTAATACCGTCTTCATGAATACTATTAGCAATTATGCTACAATCTTCAAGTCCTTCTTCATTAACAATCATCCTATCGTCATTACTTATCTTAATATTTTTAGCAGCAACTAAAGAATAAGGAACACAATCTCCAGGATGTTTATTAAGACTAAGTTTCTTTTGTATATTCATAATTATTTAGGAAAAGTAAAGTTATAAAAGAACTCATTCCAACCACTATCATCATCACTTTGTTCATCTAATAAAATACTAGTCTTAATATCTTTTTTCATACTTTCCCATAAATAGAAAGGATTAGTACCATATTGACTAGCAGAAAGATTAAATACAGGATGTTTATATCCCCTCATAAGCATACGAGCCATACAATAATAAGCAAGACCTTGAATTAATTTACCATTAGCAGGTATCACAGGAACTTCACAATGATAATTATCACTATATTGAGTTTCAATATCTTTATAAACAATAGTTATACAAGTATCATTAAAATTAAGTTCGATAGTATTACCATCTACTAGAACATAATTATGACTTGACTTATCATATCCTCCACGGGGGATATAACAATGAGAATGAACTTCATGCTGACATCTTGGATATTCAGTATTGTTATGAAGAGAATAAACTACAGGATTACATCCTACTTTGCCAGTATCAATAACTTCTCTAGTTCTAGAACCGTTTGGGCAACAATCAGCAGGCATACCAAGATAATCTTTATTAGTAGCACGTTCCGGACTTTCGTCCTCCACTCCACCCCCCGTAGATGATGGAATTGAATTATTATCACTACAATTATATCTACTATTATCAGCTCTAGGTACTTCACAACCGTTACTATCATAAACTTTAAGACCGTCATCAATAAGACAACATTTACTTTTAGCTATCTTATTAGTGACGGTTAATTTAATTTTCTTATCTACTTTACGAAGAACTTTAAGTTCATTCATAGCATCAACACACCAAGCAGCAACTCTAGGAATCCAATCACTATTACTAGGATTGAAATCGTTGTCTATTTTTGCTATTATGTGCTCCACGTTCATACTTTTGTTGTTCGACATTTCTAATATATTTAAATGTAGCACTAGGGTCACGTTCAAGATAAACAAGAAGTTTACTTCTTAGTCCTAGTTTAAGTTTAAAAATATCATCTACTGTTTTACATTCAGAATTAAGTTGTTTAGCATTTTTACCTCTAAGTTCTATATTAATATAATTAGCATATTTAAATTTAATAGCACTATAACTATGAGTTCCATTATTAATTAATTGTATTTCATAAAATTCTTTATTAGTTTTATAAACTACATAAGGAATACCATCATATTTAATACCACGAATTTTATATATTTCTGCTTCTTCTTTATTATAAGGTTTAAGACCAGCATCAATAATTTCTTGTTTCTTAATTCTAGTAGCATTCCAATCAACATAAGTATCTCTAGGTTTATCTCTATATCTCCAGAAATTAATAGTTAAATCACCAATTTCATATTTAAAATGATAAGCATAACCTTCAAGAACACATTTATGAACACCATAATTATAGTATGTATGAATATACTTTCTATAATCAGAATAACTTAATTCAGAACGTCTTGTAGCAAGTTTAAGAGCAGTAATATAATCTTTCGCTTTTTTAGCTAAATCACAATAACGCAAAAGTTGGAGAAGAACAATTCGTCTTTCTCCAACTGTATAACTAAGAGCATTATTAACTACTCGTTCTAATTTATCAATAAGTTCTATATCATCAATAAGAAATTGAAATCCGTAATCATTAAGATTAATATTTAAATCATCTTTAATAACTTGATTCTTACTTTTTATATAAGTTCTACAATCTTCTTTCATCTTATTTGTAAGTTCAAGTTCTTTATTATATTTTGCTATATCGTCATTAGAAGCTTCAATAAACTTTTTATAATAATGACTAATATCTATATCTTTAATCATATTTTATCTAGTTACAAGATTATCAATAGGGGTTTCATTTGTTTGACGAGGAACTTCGACAAGATTACGTTTAAATACAATTTCTTTAAGAGGACCAATCATATCTTCTGGAATAAGAAATTCATCTTCATCATATTTAGCTTCATCATCAATAGGGTCATAATCTACATCTTTAGCTTTTTCTACAACTTCTGTAGGAACTAAATAAGGAATTTCAAAAGGAGATTCAATAATAATCGCTCCTAGATTTTGAAACCAATCTTTATTATTAGAAAAGAAATAAATATAACCATTAATATAATCATAAACAGGAAGATTACACATACCTGCAAGATAATGATAAAACTTAGCACTAGCTTCTTTAGCAAAAGGTATTTCTATTCCAGCACGTCCGGTCGTCCTAACTGATTGGAAAGGTAAGTTATCAGTAAGTCTAACTGGCTTTGGAACTTCTTGTTTAGTACGTTTAATCGCAGGAAGCCCAAGACTTTGACTATTATATAAATCACTATCAGGAACATTAATAATAGAAAGACGAACACGTTGTTGAAGACCTTTATCAATATATTTATAATTCTCATAACTTCTACGAATTAGTTCATTACGTCCATGAAGAATAGCATATCTAAGATTACGTCTAAGAGGAATACTATTAGGATTGCCAACAGCATGAGCAAATTCACTAACTAATTGATTAAGACTAGCCATATTAAGATTGACTTGAATTTTCTAATGCTTGCACTCTAGTTTCAAGATTATCTACCTTATCAGAATAAGTTTGTAATTTAGTTTCAAGTTCTTTAACAGTTTCAACTAGTTCATTATGTTTTTGTTGAAGTTGAGTAACTTTTTGTTCTAATTCTGTATTATTAGTATAATCTACAATAGAATTTAATAAATTAATTAATTTATTTCTATCATAATTACTAATATCAGAATTTAAATCAAGTATTGTTTTGGTAATATCTTTTTTAATTTGTTCTTTAGTCATAGCATTTCATGTTTGAGATTTAACTTTTTCTTTTCTACATTTAGTATAAATACGCCAGTCATATCTAGTAATTTTAAAATTAATAGGAAAATGATTAAGTTTATGTATAGAATAAAATAAAGTTTTATTCATACTATCAGCATAATAGGCTTTACCATTTCTAATAAAATTAATTCTAAAATACTTAGAATAATTAATAACTTGAACTATTCTAACGTATTTACCATAATATTTAACAATATTAGTTCTTTTACCATTCCAATTAGAATATCTAACACCTGTAAGACTTTGAATCTTATGAAGAAGATTTTTAGTATCAGCATGTTTAAGCCAACCATAATAAGCACACATTCTAACTTTAAATTCTCTTTTATCTATTTCTTTATTTAAATAGCTATTAACTAATTTAATAATTTTATGTTTAATAGATTTTCTAATAAGAGTATGAGTATGGTAAAATACATAACCAACAAAATTAATTCCTCTACTATCAACAGGATATATTTGATAATTATCTTTAACTTTTAATCCAATAGTCTTAACATATAATTTTATATAAATAAGAACTTTATGAAGAAAATCTTTATCATTACTTAATATAACTATATCATCAGCATAACGATAATAGAATTTACATTTAAGTTCTTCTTTACATAAATGGTCAAGTTCGCTAAGATATAAATTGGCAAAGTATTGAGATAAATAATTACCAATAGGAACTCCAA
>ULVZ01036435.1_pt1 | contig 31733 bp, 30 predicted proteins | sample 1959901 | NCBI WGS metagenome assembly ULVZ01 (sample SAMEA4835800, study PRJEB28245) | human gut metagenome | biome: gut microbiome; material: fecal sample | place: Denmark | collected 2008 | reverse complement strand
TGCTGTGCCATTTAAACACCTCCGTTGTAGGTTACTTGGATTTGAGGGGTCAGAATGGACGTAAAGAACGATGGGGCCATCTTTTCAACGGTGATTGTTCTATCCGGAATCTGCCCCAGGACAAGCCCTTCCAATTCATCACGGCCAGCCTTTTCGGAGTCAATCTGCGGTGTCAGCGTCTCATTCAAAAACTGTTTGATGGCCTGACCGCCCTCGTCAAATTTGCCTTTCAGCTCCGCAGCCGTCAGGCCGCCCACGTCGTTCGGTTCATCGTCCAGAGCGGAGATGATCGCCATGTCCTTCTCAAATTTCGACAGAGCCATGTATCAGGCCCCCCTTTCCTGCGGAACTTCTCCCGTCTGGTTGATAACCCGCTGCAACGCCCCATATCCGGCGCCGCCCCGCAGCGGTGGATTTTCCTGCCCGGCAGGCGCGGGGCCTCCCCCATTCCCGGAGTTGCCGCCTGCGCCGCCCATCGCCATTGCCATCTGCCGCTGCTGGTCTGCCTGTAATACCGCAATCAACGTCTCCCGGTCTGTGATCTGACCGGCAGGCAGGCGCTTCAAATACTCCACTGTGGAAATCTTGCCCTGCATCAGCAAATTGTCCAGCGTCTGCATAGAGGCGATTTCGGACCAGTAAGAGGATGCTCCCACATCCAGGTCCACGGTAAAGTAGTAGTCCTTCAGGCTGGAAAAATCGAACGGAGCTAAGACCTTCCCATTAGACCCCGGCATGGTGAACATCACACGGTTGCCACCTAGAGCTGTCTGGTCAACAGGAATCTCCACGTAGCGGTCCCCGTAATACTCGCCCATAAACTCCATGTAAATCCTGCCCTGGTCTTCAATGGCCTGCAGCAGCGTTTGCTTTGTCAGCTCCATAGGAGTCGCCGCCGCCCGCTGCAGGGCAATGATAGCGGAGGTGTTGTCGGGCCGTGTATCGCCAAGGGCCACGTCGGAAGCGCCCAGAAACCGCTGGGTGTAGGAGATTGCCAAGTCAATGAATTGGCTGATCTGCGGAGAGATGGTGGCCGGGTCGATGATTTTCGCCACATTCTCCACGCTGCCGTTGACGGCGATGGCCGCGCCCACCCGGTTGCTCCACTTGGCGACCTTCGTCTTGTCGAAGATGATCTTGGGATATGCCAGCATCATCAGAGAGATCATGGACATGGCAAACAGTTTGTTTACGAAAATCTGGTTCGGAATGAGCCCTGTAATCATGGCCTGCCCATGGTAGCAGTCCTGTACAAAGTCCCAGGACATCCAGGAGATGGGATACAGCTTGATTCCAAGGTCCCATTCGGGCTTGATCTCTTGATTCTGCGTGCATTCATAACCATGGATGGTTCCGCTCTCGTCATCCCGCCACAGCCGCAGCAGAACCGTAACTTTATTTCCGCCCAGCTCGTCCATGCGGCTATCCCCGCTCTGCTTGCTGTCAGCAGTGATGCTGTCCGCATCATCCTCCCTGACGCCGTTTGCGATTGCCCGCTTCTTGGCCTCAGAAACCAGCATCCGGCGTTCAATCATGATATAGGGCTGACTCTGAACGTCTCGGCTGTTGGGGTTTCCAAACAGCACCTGTGTGTTCATCAAAACTTCCGTTTTGATTGCGCCCTTGCTTGGCTGCCCTGTCTCTACATCAGGGTCCCAATAGGTGTACAAGCAGCCGTCCCCATCCACCGCGGCGTTCCTGGCAAACTCGCGGATACAGGCCCCCATTTTGTTGAACTCGAAAATAGACTGGAATTGGTCATTCAAGAGGTCTGTCAAAATCTCTGCATCCTGACCTGTCAGTTTTCCGTTGGAGGGCAGCGGTTTTGCGTGGAGCTTCAGGTTGTCTGTAGACACATTCGCCACGGAAAACAAAACGACACGTTTCAGGAAATTGAAAACAGGAGTAGGCAGGCCATTGCTATGTACTCCCTCCCACTGCTTGCCAATGAAAAAGTTCTCATTGACATTCACGCAGTCATACAGCTGAATTCCCTGATTAAACTGGACCCCAGCCTGATACTCCGCAGACACCTTCTGAGGTGTCGGATCAAACTTCTTCATTGCTCAACTCCTTACTTCACGTTCCCGGCATACCGCAGTTGAATGTCCGTCTCCAGAACAGTCGCCGTCGCGGATGCGCTCTTGCTCTTGAAAATCAGCTTGTAGAAAGTCGCCTTCTTCACCTTCAGCTTCAACCGGTCCACTTGGGGTTTCCGGTTGGTTCGGAAGGACCAATGGCGGAAATCCGCATGGGTAAAGGTCGCCAAGCTGGATGCCACAACCTTCTCCGGGTAATCACTCCTCCGGTTACTCTGTGCCGTCACTGTGATCCGGGCGTTGGTTTCCGGCTGGATTGCAACGAACAGCATAGGGGAGTATTTCAGCAGCCAGTCCTTGTCAAAGTCCATGGAGCCTGTGGCGGCATAGGCATCGATCTCTTCTGTATCATCATTTCGATACTGCCGGGACAGATGCTTGATTTTTCCATCCTCCGTGATGCCGTAGGTGTCATCCTCCACATCCACCATCTGCTGGAACGGCATATTGGTGTAGTAATACCAGCTGTCATTTGCGTAGTTCAGAATGACGGCGTTTCCATTCCACAAAAACCAGTATTCGTGCTCCCGCTTTCTGTTGAAGGTTCTGACCTCCGAAAGCGCCCAACCGCTGATCGTGGCCGCGATCCGGTCTGAAATGCGCCGTGCATTCTGCTCATTGTCCGTGATATTCCCGGTACTGGACGTAGACCGCCACTGGTAGATGCTGCTGCCGTCCAGTGTCAGCGGATTGTTTTCCAGTAACCGCACCTGTCCGGGAGCGTCATTCCCGATCTGCCGGTTGACCGGCAGCACATAAAATCCGGGCGTGGTGATTCCGGTGTCCAGCGTCACGGTGCTGTAGGTGATCGACCATGCGCTGTCCCGCTTGAAGGCCAGCAGCCGGGCATAATGCCGCACAAGAGCGGTCAGCGGCGTGTTGCTGTCCCCGATGGCCGCCTCGTATAGGTCCGGGAAATAATCCGCCGACGCGAGGCCGGTGTCTCCGTTGATTCCGCTGTAGATGGTCCGGTTTGTCCCATCTCCATACAGGAACACACGGGTATCGTTGGAGCCGTTGTAGAGCTCAGAGAAGTGCATCCCAGTCACATCGCCACGGGCGCCATCGCCTTTCTTGTAGGTGATGGTCACAGTATTCGTCCCCTTGGCCGGGGCTGTGTTGAAGGTCACTTTTCCAGCCGCGGTGTCGGCGGTATACTGCACATCCGTCCCCTCTACCGCGGTCACACTGTCGATCTCTTTCTCCGGCAGGAAAAAATCTTTCGCCTCGCCGTCCGGGGAGAAGCGTACACGCCGCAGCCCCGTCAGCCGGTTCACATTCTCCAGCTGTGTTCCGCTGCCCTCCGGCGTGGTTGCTGTCTGTACCAGCGGGATATAGCCTTCCACATCCTGAAAGGTCTCCTCTGATTCTCCAGTCCAGCTCTTGTACTCATGGCCGTTCAGCAGATAAACCTTCTCGTCAAAGCCGAAAAAGGAGGTCTTGTCCTGGGTACAGGTCCCTACTGCCTTTACACTCTCCAGCAGAATGTCCACATCGAAGATCACACCGCCAAATGCGCACAGCAGATGGTATTCCCCTCCCACCATGCCATACCAGCAGCCGCAGAATACCGGGCGTGCTTCCACGCCTTCTTCCTGGCTGTCCGCCCAGCTATCCCAGGCAGAGCGAAGGGCAAGAACCGTCTGCGTACCTGGACGGATTTGGAGATGGCCGTCCCTGGTAATGGCAAAGTTCCGCATCTCAGAGAGCTCTCCAACTCTGATTTTGGTGTCGCCGTCCTGGTTTTCGTTCAACCCCAGAAACTCCTTGATTTTCAGAATGGTCAGATTGTTCGATGTGGAAATGCTTGCCACAGGTCAGTCACCCCCTCCATAGGTCAGATAATCGTCTGTCATTTCTCCGCCGGTCATCTCGTCGTCGTAGTCCGTCATCCCGGCGCTATCGAAGTCCTCCACTTTCGGCGGTGCGGGCTTCTCCGCGCTCAGTGTCCGGGTAACACAAAAATAACGGCAGGCATCGCAGATGTGGGTGATCTCATGGGGTTCCGTGGCACAGTCCGACGGGTTTTTGTCGTCGTGCTGGATGGCCGGAAGATTCGTGCAAAGCCCCTTGCAGTCCTGCGTCACCAGCAGGCCCGGCCGGTCCTTTTCGCTGTTCAGTGGTTTCAGCATCTCCTTGACTGCCATCCAGCCCTGCACACGGTTGTTGCTGGCCCGAATGATGCCAACGCCATTTTCCATGAACAGCTCTGCCATGCTCTTTCCGCTGTCCTTCTGCCGGTTCCACATATCCGGCGGCGCCGCCGTAAACTCGATCTGCTCCCAAGACGGCGTCAGGTCCAGCATCAGCTTTGCCGCCTCGGATACAATGATGCCGCTCTTCTGTACCTCGCGATACACATAGCAGCGCCCATCGAAATCAACAGCAATCCAGAGGCAGGCAAACATATCCAGGCCATAGTCGAACGCCCGGTACTTCTTCCACTCCGCAGGAATCCTCCAGAACGGTTTGATAATATGAGTCTCCGCCCGGAACTCCGGGAAGAATGTTCCGGCCAGAGCGTCCCAATCGCCATACCGCCAGGCCGCGCGCACATCATCCGGCAGCAAGTCCAGCATCTGCACATACTCTGGGGACGCCTCCAGCAGCTGGGGATTATCATCCACCGTGGCGTGAATGAAGGTATAGTCCTCTGCTTTTTCTCCGTTCTGATACTGGCGAGAGATAAACAGGCGTTTGACCCACATGTGCCCAACTCCGCCGGGGTTACAGGTCAGGTACATCCGGCGTGGAAACTTCGTAGCACCGCGCAGACAGGCGCCCAGTGTTCGGAACTGGTATTCCGTGAATTGTGTCGCCTCGTCCATGAAAATCCAGTCGTATTCCTGGCCCTGATATTCCACATCGTCCCCGCTGCTATAATGTCCGAACTTGATAACACTTCCGTTGGAGAAGAAAAACATGTGCATGGTGGCGTTATATGCTGCGATCTCTGCCGGAATCAGCTTCCGCATGGGCAGGATCATCGTCTGCTCCAGTTCCGGATATTCTTTTCGGACAATCAAAATCCGGATTCCCGGATAGGTCATCGCACCGCCAATCGCTTTAATCCGCACAACATGGCTCTTTCCGCCGCCGCGGGCGCCGCCGTATCCAACATAGCGAGACCGCGCCTGACAGAACTGCTTCTGCTTTGGGTTCAAATCTCCCAGAGCCAGATTGACGGCTCCGCTGTTGTTTCGTGCTTTCTTGTTTGCCATGCGCTCACCTTTCAGGGAATGACTAGGGGAATAGGCCCCCTTGCGGGGGCCTATATTGCTTACTCGTATGCCTTGTCGGCTTCCATGCCGCAGCAGCCGTCCTTGATCTGGATGCACCGCATAACTTGGCCGGAAGTCAGCGTCACGCCGCTGGAGGGATAGGTCTCAGCAGTAGAGCTGTACCGGGGGTTGGTCCCGTCCACCGTGTACTTGTACACATTGCTGCCCGGTTCGGAAATCGTGACTTTGTGCGCAGAGATGGACAGTGTGGGAGCCGACAGAACAGCCGCGTTACTGCCGCACACTGCAACGCCGTCGCCCTTGGTTGCCAGGATGAAGCTGTCGTAGTAGGTGACGCCCTGCACCACAGGACCGGCATAGCCCTGTACCTTGGGCAGCACGTCATACTGCTGCAGCTTTACGGGGTCCACACTGGATCCCTTGTACTTGATTAGGAAGTACACGCCGGAGGGCAGATAGCTCTTGGGAATGGTGACGACTTTCGTTCCGTCCACTTCACCCACAACGCCTTTTGCCAGCGCCTTGGTGCCCAGGCCCTCCAGATTGATGAAGTCCGGGTTCTGCTTCAGCAGCTTGTAATACTCCGTGGGGATATACAGTGTCCGGTTCTCCACCGGGACAAAGGCGTCCGTCATCTGGGCGTTGACATCGATGATGTACTCCACAATGGTGCTCTTGGTAGGCGCTGCGGAGGGCTGATACTGGATGTTGGCGCCCTCACACCACTTTCTCAGCCGGTACTTATCCATGTTGGGGATAGTGACCTCGTCCAGCTGACGCCGCAGGGACTTTCCCGCTGACTTCTCGATGGCCTGATCGCTGTTATCCAGAGGCTCAATGACAAATGTAAAGGCAGGCGCCTTGTTCATCGTCATCTCCTGGATCGTGTCGCCCAGGTTCTTCGGGGTGCCAAACCGGTTGCCATCTGCAGTCCGGTTATAATCGGTCTCCGGCACAGTATCCACGGAGTAGACACGGATGGTCTTGGCTCCTACAAAGGAATATTCGTGGCCCGCGGCGGAGTCCGTGATGGATGCCTTGTGAAATCTCTCTGCGATTTTGTCTGCGTATTTGACTGTGTAATTAACTGCCATGTGGCCCTCTCTTTCTTTTCACCAGATGCGAGAAGGCCCCTGAAATCAGGAATCCCAGCCATCCAGGAACGGGTCCTTGTTCTTGTTGTCCGCACCGGCAGACTTCATGCTGCCAGTGGACCGCTCCGTATTTTTCTGGTTCTGCTTGATGGCAGAAGCATTGTGTTCTGCCTTGGCGGCCTGCTCATTCGCCCGTGCCACCTGCCATCTGGCATAACTGGCAACCAGGGAAAGGCCGCTTTTCACGCCGTCCCATACCTCTTTCGGAATTCCATTCGGGTCCTTTGCCGCATCCGGAAATGTCTTTTGAAACTCTTGAATATCCGCCATCCTGCGCTGCTCCGCGGACTGCTTCTGAGCCTCGGCGTCCCGCTGCTCCTTCTGCCTCTCCGCTTCAGCAGCTTCCTTGGCGGCTACGGTTGCCTCACGGTCCTCCAGCTCCACAGCCCTTTTGGCCTCTTCTGCATTCAGGCCTTCGGCTCTCTTAGCTTCCTGGCGGATGTGGGCAATATAGTCCGTGGTGTTCATGCCTGCCTTGTTCGCAAACTGGCTGAACAGGTCCATCACAGGCCGGAATTCCTCATACTTGCCGTGAATCCGGTCATAGTCCAGGCCCTTTTGGGCAAGGGCCGTCAGTTCCTGTTCGTTGACTGTCTTGTCCTCGCCTAAATGGCGCAGCGTCCAGGTTTTCGGTGTGGTCTCCGGTTCCTGGGCCTCCGGTGCCTCCTGCTTCTCCGGTTCAACGCTTTCGCCCGGTTTGGCGTCAGTGTTTTCGTTGCCAGCAGCAGGTGTTTCCGGCGCCTTTTGCTCTTCATCAGCAGGTGTTTCTTCATGCTTCGGCTCCTGTTCTTCCGGCTGGTCTGCCGGGCTTTCCAGAGTCTCCGCCCCGTCGAATCCATCCATGAAGGAGTCAACCGTGGTCTCGGTCTCCTGCTCCAAACCGGTGGTATTCTCTTCCATTGGTTCCTTCTTTCCCCGCCTGGTCTGGCGGCGTGTATTTCAAGCGTCCGTGGTCTCGGGCGTCTTGCTCAGAAAAAACAAAAAAGACGCCAAAGCCGGGATCATTCCCAGCTCTGGCGTCTTGCGCTCTAGCTTGTTATTTCATTTTGAACTCCGGCAAATTTCCGGTGATCTCCTGCCCCATGAAGATTGTGGGCCACCACTCCCGCCTGCACTTGCGGCAGTATACCGGCGTCCCATACAGAACCGTGTTTCCCGTCACCTTCTGGATACCCTTATGGCATTTGGGGCAGGTGTACCATCCATGTACTACCATTGGCCGAACCACCCGTATTCAATGCCGCCCCAGCGAGAAAGGTAGTTGTCTCCACCGCCTCCGCCGTACACATCCTCCACGCTCTCGATGCCGGAGGATGGCAGACGGCTTTTGGCCGTGTTCAGATTCTCCAGGTATGTCTGCCAGAAGAAGTTCGCCTGTGTGGGGTTCTCTTCCGTCAGCAGCAATCCGGCCAACCCATAGGACAGAACGTTCCGGCAGATGTAGTCATCGAGGTCCAGGTAGTCATCCAGAGACGTCACACTGACCAGAGATGGTCGGGTTTTCGTCCCATCCGACAGGTCCGGATACGTGTCACTGTAAGGATAGACCTGATCCAGCAGCGTGTTCAGGATGTTTGGCGTCCGAAGCGCATATTCGTTCGTATCTGTTGTACGGGTCGCGCCTGTGGACTCGTTCTGCGCATCCATCAAATGGATCGCCATATCAAAAACATCCTGCACAGATGCCATTACAGACCTCCTACATCAAAGCCATCTTTGCCATTGACTGAAAATGTCATCAGGTTTTGGATGCCCTCGTCGATCTCCTTGGACCGGCGCTGCTCGTCCCTGTCATCTTCTGCCTGCGGGTCCGGATTCTTCTTCGCCGCCGCTTCCTGCCGCTCCCCTCCATTTGTGAAGGAGCCGACCTTTACCCCGGTCAGGGCAACCACAGCACCAAACAGGAAACACGCCAAATACTCCATCATGCGAAATCACTCGCCTCCATGTTCTTTCCCATCTGGACACTGACTTTCACTTCTGCATTGGCTTCCACCTTGTCCTGATATCCGCCGTACCGCTTCTGTTTCAGCGCAAAGATCGGCATCGGGGCTTTCGGATTCCGGTACGCCATCTGAACAGCAGCGGCGGACATCCGCATGTAGGCCATCTGGATTGTCTCCTGCAGGTATTCGCAGCGGCGGCCATTGTACCAGTTATCCAGCGTCATGAGTGAAACACCCAAGTACACGCCAAGAGAAAATTCCTCGGGGACATCGCCGCGCTCCTCACACTCTGCAAAGTAAGCGTCCAGCTTTTCCTGCAGTTCCTCCGCAGTTGCATATTTTGCCCCCGCTCCCGTCCGCTTCTCCGCTTCCGGCTCCCCAGCCGCTTTTTTCGCTCTCGGCATGTCCTCACCGCCTTGTATCAAAATCGCCCCACCGCTGCTCTCTCCACGTAGGAACGCAGCCGTCAACACAAGCGGTAGGGCAACCGCACCGCATATCGGCTTCGATTGCGAAACTCTGGTGCGGTCCCCCAGTTTCTAGTCCCCATTATAAGCCCCGCGGTCAGGGCAGGGCTGGAGGAACACCCTGCCCGCCGCAGGTGAGAAAAGAAGATGGTAGGCTTTCGCCTATCTATACTCTACCACAGATCGCTTCCAAATCGTTCAGCATATTTTATGCACCCCTGTTTTGTACCCGATAATAGTATTTTAAGGCCGGATTTCAGAACATATCCCACCCGTTTTTCCGGTATCCCCCTGACCTGTAGAGAGTTGAGGGGATGTAGGAAATATAACCTATGCCGTTCCCAGCGAGGCCGCCCGTTTTTCCGCTACCCCTCCCCCCTTGTTATCCATCATCTACAGCCCCGGCCGCATGCCCCCAGGCCAGCCACGCCCACGCAGGCCGCGGGTCGGAGCCATGATGCACACGCAGCCAGGGCGGCCAACCGACACAAAAATTACACAGAAAACCACAAAACCATTGCAAACACTAGATTTGCATTTAAACAAATAGTTAATTCCCATTTTTCCGAATTGCGTCCTTGTTATTTTTCTATCAATTTAATTCAATTTTTTTAAGTATTTCCAAACGGCTCTTTCTTGTACAAAATCCCCTTGCTCTTCTTATTGCCTCATTGTCTGCCCATGAAAACCACCTGATTTAATAATCAATACAGATACAGTACAGATCAGATAAAATACAGAGATAATAATTAAACTCCCCTACGGGGAGTTATATAATAATATAATAATATAATAATTAAAATACCAGGTACAAGAAGTACCTGGTATTTCTGTATAGATACAGTAAAGATAATTAAAACGGCTGCTCTGCTGGCTTCGTCATGCCCATGACTTCTTCAAAGCCACCATCAGGAGACCAGAGAAAACAACGAATGCCCTTTGCAGAAAGTGCGCCCATGATAACAAGCTGGTTCTGTTTCAGTGTGCAATTTTTGCTTGGTTTCACCTCTACAGCGCACACCTGATCCCCTTTGACGCAGAAGAAGTCCGGCCATCCTCGTTTGGTTGGCGTCCACCCATTGTCCTGCAAAAGTTTGAAACATTCTGCCTCTGCCTTGTTTGACGGCATTCTGACGCCGGAAACATCCTCCGCCATGGAGCCTCCGCCCTGTGTCCCAACCTGATAAACCAGTTCCCCGAACTCGTTGTATTGTCTTGCTTTGCGTTCCCTCATCCAAACAGCTCCTTACTCACCAACTCTAAAAGCCAAGAATTAACAGACATTCCAGCAATTCTGGCCGCCTCCTTGATCTGAGCTTTTGTCGGGCCCTTCCGCGGGTCTTTTGGCGTCATAAGTATGATTCTTTCTTGGTTTTCAGCCTGCCACTTATTTCTCCAATCAACTTTCTTTTCTTCCACAATTTCACCCACTTTCTTATTCTATATTATACGAATTCCCAAAAATCATGTCCATGATAAAAATACACAAATTATCATGTTCATGATTGTGGAGTTTGCCATCTTGTAATATCATGTACATGATGCTATGATTAAACCATCCAAAGCGGAACACCGCAGCGGGCGGCGGCACCTTGACAACCGAATATCGGCACCGTATAATGGCAGCATGAGGTGATGCAGAGTGAACAATGAGGAAAAGATCCTGCAGCTGCTTGAGGCCCAGCAAGAGGAACTTCGGAAAATCAACGACAGATTGGAAAAGCTGGAAGAACATGCAGAGGTCACAAGGGCAGGCGTTAACAGCTTGCTTGATTGGGCGGAAGAGTGCGGAAATGTCATCAAGTTTCCGCTCCCGAAGGTGAAGTGAATAACCTGATTACATAAGGCGGTGCCGGTATCCGGTGCCGCCTTTCTTTTATAGCGAACAGCAACCACGACAAATCAAACAGGAGGAACAACATATGGGAGCATTGACGCTCCCTCGGATGGATGCTACAATCAAATTTAACGGAGCCCGCATAGCGGGAGAAAGGATCAAAAGCCATGAAACAGATCAGCATTAACAACGGCGCAACCTACACCACGCCCGCCGAGGCGCTGGAGGAAATCAGCCTTGACACTATGGCTGAGTACATGGACAACGACACCCGCGAGGCCGTGCATAACGAGCTTGCGCCCTGCTCCGATATTGAGTTTTTGGAGCGGTATCTTGAGATTGCACCTGATGACCTGATTGTAGGATAAACCGTTGCCCGCCCCGGGGCTTCCTGGGGCGGGTTTTCATGCCTTTCAAACAAAGAAAAGCCGGGGCTTTTTTGCCCTGGCCTCTCTAATTTCACAGCTAATTCACAGCAACAACACAGAACCATTGATTTTTATAGTTTCTATTTTACAGACTGTTCAAAATATGGTATACTGAATCGGATTTGGAAATATCACTGGAAAGGAGCGCTGCTTCGTGGAGTATATTTCCCACAGCGAGGCGGAGACGGAGGCCTTTGGTGAACGGTTGGCCGCCGCTCTCTCTCCCGGCGCCGTGGTGGCCTACCGGGGCGGTCTGGGCATGGGCAAGACCGCCTTTACCCGTGGCCTTGCCCGTGGCCTGGGATGCCGAGGTCGGGTCACCAGCCCCACCTTCACTATCGTCAACGAATATGAGGGCCCTACCCCTCTGTTCCACTTCGATATGTACCGGCTGAACGGGTCTGAGGACCTGTTCGACATCGGCTGGGAGGACTATCTCTCCCGGGGCGGCGTCTGCGCCGTGGAGTGGAGCGAGCAGGTGGCGGACGCCCTGCCGGAGGGCACGGTCTATGTGACCCTCACCCGCCATCCGGAGCACGACGGCTGGCGGAGCATCACCGTGGAAGGAGGTGCTGCACAATGAGGATCTTGGCACTGGAAACCTCCGCCAAGGCGGTCTCCGCCGCCGTGACGGAGGATGGGAAAGTCCTCTGCTCCGGCTATCAGGACACCGGCCTCACCCACAGCCGCACCCTGATGCCCATTGTGGAGGCCATGCTGAAAAACACCGGCCTGACCGTTCAGGACTGCGACGCCGTCGCTGTGGCGGCAGGCCCGGGGTCCTTCACCGGCATCCGCATCGGCGTCTCGGCTGCCAAGGGACTGGCCTTTGCCGCGGACAAGCCCTGCGCGGCCGTCTCCACCCTGGAGGCCATGGCCCGGAACGTGGCCCACATGGACGCCCTGGTGGTCTGCGCCATGGACGCCCGGCGTAGCCAGATCTACAACGCCCTCTTCACCTCCGAACATGGCCGCCTGACCCGCCGGACGCCGGATCGCGCCATCGGCCTTGCGGAGCTGGCGGAGGAGCTGCGGAGCGAGCCACTGCCCCTGGTGATCGTGGGGGACGGCGCCGTCCTCTGTGAGAAGGCGCTGACAGAGTCGGGACTGCCCTGCCGCCTGGCACCGCCCCAACTGGTGATGCAGAACGCCATGTCCGTGGCCCTGTGCGCCGAGGACCTGGCCCGGGCGGGAAAGCTGGTCTCCGCCCAGGAATTGCTTCCGGTCTATCTCCGCCCTCCCCAGGCCCAGCGTCTGCGGCAGCCGCCCCAGATCTGAGGGAACGGTTTAGATCGTAGGGAACGGTTTACATCAAGGATATCAGAGAAAAGGAGTTTATAAGTATGAGCGGCAAAGTGCATGTGATGGACCACCCCCTGGTGGCCCACAAGCTGACCATCCTACGGGACAAGGACACCAGCGTCAAGGATTTCCGGGAGATCGTCTCCGAGATCGGGATGCTGATCACCTATGAGGCCACCCGGGATCTGCCCCTGACCACCAAGGAGGTGGAGACCCCCATCTGCAGGACCATCGCCCCCACCCTGAAAGGCAAGAAGTTCGCTGTGGTGCCCATCCTCCGGGCGGGCCTGGGGCTGGTGGACGGTGTGCTGCGGATGGTGCCCTCCGCCCGTGTGGGCCACATCGGCATGTTCCGGGATGAGGAGACGCTGGAGCCCCATGTCTACTTCTGCAAGATGCCCAAGGACATTGCGGAGCGGGACATCATGATCGTGGATCCCATGCTGGCCACCGGCGGCAGCGCCGAGGCCGCCATCACCGAGATGAAGAAGCGGGGCTGCAAAAACATCAAGCTGATGGTTCTGCTGGCCGCGCCGGAGGGTGTGGAGCGCATCCAGAAGGCCCACCCGGACGTGGACATCTACTGCGGCGCCGTGGATGACCATCTGAACGAGCACGGCTATATTGTCCCCGGTCTGGGCGATGCCGGTGACCGGATCTTCGGGACAAAATAAGGCGCTCTCCCTTTACGTGTGTGATGCACGGCAGGCCGGTCCCGTCCGGCGGAAAGGAGCATACCATGGCCCCAGAGCAGACGAACGCCAAACGGCACGGCCCCAACCGGGCCACGACGGTGATCTGTCTGGTACTGATTCTCGCTGCCGCACTGGTCATTGCCCGCATGGTGAAATTCCGGTCACAGGTGGACGTGACACTCCCGGCGGTCCTGTGGGAGGATGGCGAGGCCACGGCCGTGAACACCACTCTGCATTTCCACGGGGAGATGGTGAAGCAGTGGGGGCAGGATGACAGCTTCAGCGGCTATCTGGAACTGGAGGAACAGCCCTTCACCTCTGAGGAAGCCAGCAAGGTCTGGCTGACCATGGCCCATGAGGGCGGCGGCCTCAACCGGGGCCTGCTCGAATACGGAAAGTTCCCCGCCCACACGTTTTTCGGGGAACTGTACACAGACCGGGAATATACGCAGTTCTTCCTGTTCCCCTTTGAGCGGGTCCCCGGCGAGGACGACGGAACGTCAACCTACGTAGCCGGCTCCTCCGTCTATGTCGCTCCGGCAGCATCTCTGGACGAGGCAAAAGCTCTGCTGGAGTCGTACGGCTTGATGGAGTCGCACGGCCTTCCGATACCGGATGAAAGCCCGCAATAAACCGCGCCAGTGTTCCAATTGCACAGATTCCAAAAGCAGCCCGGCGGATATTCCGCCGGGCTGCTTTCGTTTTCAGTCAGATTTTTCGCCACTGCGTCACAGCACATACAGATATACCGCCAGATAGTGGAAGAAAGACCCCGCCAGAATCAACAGGTGGAACAGTTCGTGGAAGGTCCACTCTGCAGAGATGTTTGGCTTCTTGACGGCGTAGAACACCGCTCCCACCGAGTAGCAGATCCCGCCCAGGGCCACCAGCGTCAGGCAGGGCTGGCCCAGAGCGGTGAAGTCCTTTGCCACAAACACCACGGACCATCCCATGATGAGATATACTGCCGTGGACAGCATCCGCGGTGCGTTGATCCACAGCATCTTCGCCAGCACCCCCGCCAGGGCCACGCCCCAGAGGATCAGGCAGAATTGTGTTCCCCTGGGCTGGGGCAGCAGCACCACGCAGAAGGGCGTGTAGCTGCCGGCAATCAACACATAGATCATACTGTGGTCCATTTTCCGCAGCACCCGCTTCACTCCGCCGCTGGCGGCAGTGCCGGGATAGTAGTGATAGATGGCGCTGGCGGCATACAGTGCCGCCATAGACAGACAGAAGCACAGGGCCGCCGCCACCGCCGGTATGGCCGCATCCGTCCAGACGCCCCGAAGCAGATACAGCAGACCGCCCCCCAGGGCGGCCACCGCGCCGAGCGCATGGGTTTCACAGCTGATGGGGTCCTGGGCCTTTGCAAACAGTTTGCGCATGGAATGGTCTCTCCTTCTTGAAATCCGGCATCATGCCGTCCGCATTATATGATATAGTTTTCAATACTATATTAAGCGATTTTATTTTTTATTTCAAGTAGTTTTTGTAAATTTTCTATTTCTATTCCATTCTATGCAAAAAAAGCGGACGCCGAAGCGTCCGCTTTCAAGTCCCTGCAATGGCCGGGCCACAGCCGCAGCCTGCACCCGGCAGAACCACACTGGAAAAAGACCCCGCCGTTTTCATTTCAGTTCCAGTATTCGGTCTTTTCCTTCAAGCCGATGTCCGCAGCCCGGAACACGGGGTTCTTGCCGGCCCTGCGCTGCTCGGTATAGTTCCGCAGGGCTGCCGCCGCCGGACGGGAGAGGACCGCGATCACCGGAATGTTGATGAGCACCATGACGCCCATCAGCACGTCAGACAGGTTCCACACCAGATCCAGCGTGAGGCCGGCGCCCAGGAAAATCAGTCCCATGGCAATCAGGCGGAACACCACCATGAACCGCTTGGAGGGCACGTGCCCCAGCAGATACGCCAGGGCATTGTCCACATAGTAGAGGTTTCCGATCAGAGTTGTGAAGGCAAAGAGCACCATGGCCACGGTGATGAAAACGGGACCCAGGGTGCCGAAGGAGGCGGCCAGAGCCGACTGCACATAGGGGGCGCCCTGCAGCTCCACTGCGGGCTCCACACCGGAGCACAGCAGCATGAAGGCGGTGGCGGAGCAGATCACCAGCGTGTCCAGGAAGACAGACAGCATCTGGACCAGCCCCTGCTTCACCGGATGGCTGACATTGGCAGAGGCGGCAGCGTTGGGGGCGGAGCCCACGCCGGCCTCGTTGGAAAAGAGGCCCCGCTTCACGCCCTGCATCACGGCAGAGCCGGTGAAGCCGGCGAAGATGGCTTGGAAATCGAACGCCTCGGAGAAGATCCGTCCGAACACCTGGGGAATCAGCCCCACGTTCATGACGATGACCACCAGGGCCACCAGCACGTACAGTCCGCCCATGATGGGCACCAGAGTGGAGGCGAAGGCGATGATCCGCTTGCCGCCGCCCATGACGCAGTACCCGGTCAGCAGCGCCACGATGCCGCCGATGATCCAGGGCGTCCACTCCGGGGAATAAAAGCTGTATCCGGAGAAGGTGGACTGGAGGTTGTAGGAGCAGAGCATGTTGAAGCCGCCGGCGTAGGTGGCGATGAGGCTCAGGGCAAACAGCACCGCCAGGGGACGGCTGTGGAGGGCCGCCTCAATATAATAGGCAGGGCCGCCGTAACTCTCGCCGGTCTCCGGGTTCCGGCGCTTGTAAATCTGCGCCAGCGTGGATTCGGTAAAGGCCGTGGCGCCGCCCAGCAGGGCGATGAGCCACATCCAGAACACGGCGCCGTAGCCGCCCATGCAGATGGCCACGGACACGCCGATAATGTTGCCCGTACCTACCCGGGAGGCGGTGGACACCATCAGCGCCTGGAAGGAGGACACGCTTCCCTCCTTCTCCGGCCGCTCCACCACCACGCGGATGGCCTCCCGCAGCAGCCGCAGCTGCGGGAACCGGTTCCGAATGGTGAAAAACAGTCCGGCGGCCACCAGCAGAATCACCAGCAGGTAGGTATACATCCAGTTGCTCAAATCCGCAATGATCTCTCCCAGCATGTGTGCATCTCTCTCCTTTTTAATGTTGGGGAATGGTCGGGAAATCGTTTCAATCAGCCCGAATAGAATATCAGAGCTTTTGTGCCCTTGTCAATGGAAAATCCCAAGATTTTGCAGTATTCTACGGAAAAACCGGCAAACCGCCGGCCCCGCAGTCTCTATTCCGCCGGATAGCCGCAGAGATCGCCGGGATCAGTCAGTTCAGCGTCCGGCACAAAGCCAACCGTCAGCGTGCCATCCTTCTCCGTTTCATAAGTGATGTGCAGGAGTGCTCCGGATTCCAGCCAGGAAAGGTCCCTCACTTCCGTGGCCCGGTCATCCAGCTCCCGGATGGTCCAGGACCTGCTCCATGTTCCGCTCTCCGGGTCACAGCGTATGACGCTGAATTCTGCAGGGTCCTCCGTCAGGGAAGCAGCCCGCATCCCGTCGCCTGACCAGATCCGATAGCGGGCGGTATTTTCCGCCAGCCGGTCATCTGTCATCGCTTCCGCCGCGGGTACCAGGAAGGATCCGGAGCCGGAGGGCAGCAGAAACGCCTTCTCACTGTCGTACTGTTCTGTGCTCTCCCAGTCTGCGCCGTTGGAGAGGTATACGTCCGTGCCGTCCGTCACGATGTAGGAAAATCGTTTCTCCGTGATCTCTCCGCCGGTCCGCATCCGCCAGAGAAAGCCGCGGCCGTCATAGATGACGTCGATCAGCATGGGCCAGCTCTCATAGTAGTTCTGAAGGGTCCGCAGCTGGCAGGGGATGCCCAGGGAGACCTTCTCCAAAAATATCTCCGCCGCATCCGCATTCTCCGTTCCCGCCTCGGTGAACACCACGGCACCGCCGGCGGAGAGCTCCGCCGGGTCGCCGTACTCCGGTACCTCCTCCATGGGGCCGAAGCCGTAAGGCGTCTCTGCGGAGATGACCGCCCCCTTTGTCAGGGTGAACTCCGCCGCGGCCGTATATTCTCCGATCTCTTTGATGACGCGGAACGTACCGCCGCCGGAGAAGTCGTAGTCAAACAGGGACAGGATGCACGGAAACGCCTGCTTTTCACCGGACGGCAGGGTATACAGCATGGCATCCCATCCGGCGTTCTCAGCCAGGGGCACCTGGGTCCAGCTGCCGTCCGCCTCCCGCACATCCAGCCAATAGGGTGCCCCATACTCCAGAGATTCCCCTTCCCCCTCATAGGACAGGATGCACCACACCGTCTCCACCGACGGGTCGTAGGTCTCCCACTCCGTGGTCAGGGCGGTCCGGGGCGGGTCATCTGTTTCGTATACCGTTGTCACCGCAATGTCGCCGGAATCGCCGCATCCCGTCAGCAGCGCAAAAGCCAGCAGGCAAATCCAAAGCCGTTTCATTCTGACGCCTCCTCTTTCTCTGATTCCATCGCTTTCTTTATTTCATTTCATGTAGACGGACCCGGTTGGGAATAAGTTCCGCCGCTTTCCGGCAAACTACACAAAATCCATCTGAAAATTTTTGAGCTTCCCTGCTTGCATTTTAGGCTGCTGTCCGGTAAAATACAAGTACAAGGGAAGAATGATAGCTGCAACGAAGTGCTGCGCGCACGGGCTGACACCTATCATTCCGGTCTTTTGGTAGGTGTTTCAAACCGACAGCGGTTTGAAGCGCCTTTTCTTTTTATCAGATATGCAAAAGACGGACAAAAGGAGGTCATTTTTATGATTTTACTGGCAAACGGCAAGGTCATCACCCGGGATCCGGAGGGCATCGGCTACCTGCCGGACGGCGGCGTGGTCACCGATGGCGGCAAGATCGTGGAGGTCGGCACCACCGCGGATCTGAAGGCCAAGTACCCCCAGGCGGAATTTGTGGACGCTCGTGGCGGCGTCATCATGCCGGGCCTTATCAATGCCCACACCCACATCTACTCCGCCCTGGCCCGGGGCCTCTCCATCGATGGGTACAACCCCACCAGCTTCTATGAGGTGCTGGACGGCCAGTGGTGGTACATTGACCGGAATCTGGACCTGGAGGCCACCAAGGCCAGCGCCCAGGCCCTGGTGATCGACTCCATCAAGCAGGGCGTCACCACCATTTTCGACCATCACGCCAGCTTCTGTGAGGTCCCCGGCTCCCTGATGCGGATCGCCGAGGTGACGAGGGAATTCGGGATGCGGGCGTGCCTGTGCTATGAGGTCAGCGACCGGGACGGGGAGGAGAAATCCCTTCAGTCCGTGCAGGAGAACAAGGACTTCATCGACTACTGCGAGCAGAACCCCTCCGATATGCTGAAGGCCATGTTCGGCGGACATGCCCTGTTCACCATCTCCGACAAGACCTTTGACCGGATGGCGGCGGCCAACAGCGGCCGGGTGGGCTATCACATCCACGTGTCCGAGGGCATGAACGACGTGTACGACTCCCTCCAGAACTACGGCCGCCGGCCCGTCCAGCGGCTCCAGGACCACGGCATCCTGGGACCCCAGACCATCCTGGGCCACTGCATCCATGTGAACACGGCGGAAATGGATATCATCAAGGCCACGGACACCATGTGCGTCAACAACCCGGAGAGCAACATGGGCAACGCCGTGGGTATCTCTCCGGTGCTGCAGCTCTACAAGAAGGGCATTCTGATCGGTCTGGGTACCGACGCCTACACCAACGACATGCTGGAGTCCATCAAGGTGGCCCTGTGCTCCCAGCGGCACAACGCCTGTATGCCCAACGTGGGCTGGTGCGAGGTGACGGACATGCTGTTCCGCAACAACGCCAAGATGGCGGAGCGCACCGGCTTCCCCACTCTGGGCGTGCTGAAGCCCGGCGCGGCGGCGGACGTGATCGTCATGGACTACAAGCCCTTCACACCGTTCTCTGATGCCAACATCGACGGGCACATGCTCTTCGGCATGACGGGGCGGCAGTGCCAGACCACCATGATTAACGGCAGAATCCTGATGAAGGACCGGGTCCTGACGGAGATCGACGAGGAGGCCGTGAATGCCCACATTCTGGAGAGCAGCAAGCGTCTGTGGGGCCGGCTGAACCACAAGGAGTATTGATGACCGGCCGATGTGCCCCTGCGGAAGCAGTGCGCATTCGTATTTCAGGAGTTATTCTGAGGAGGAAAAACTATGTCTGAGTTAATGACCCCCATTCCCTTTCGGGAATTGATGACCTGGATCACCACCGAATACCGCCGGGACGGCGCCGTGTTCGGCGTCCACAAGCCCTACAAGGCCGGCGTGAAGAAGCTGCCCATCTTCGGCGAGGCCATCGAGACCCCCTTCGGCCCCGCCGCCGGCCCCAACACCCAGCTGGCCCAGAACATCATTGCCGGCTATTTCGCCGGCGCCCGGTTCTTCGAGCTGAAGACCGTCCAGAAGATGGACGGCGCAGATCTGGCCGCCTGCATCAACCGCCCCTGCATTCTGGCGGAGGATGAGTGCTACAACTGCGAGTGGTCCACGGAGCTGTATGTCCAGCAGGCCTTTGAGGAGTATGTGAAGGCCTGGTGCGCCCTGAAGATCATGGCAAAGGTCTATGGTCTGGGCGATCCCAACGGATTCGTGTTCAACATGTCCGTGGGCTATGACCTAGCAGGCATCCAGGGTGAGAAGATCGACACCTTCCTGAACGGCATGGTGGACGCCTCCAAGACGCCCATCTTCCAGGAGTGCATCGCCGTTTTGAAGGAGTTCTTCCCGGGAGAAAGCGATTATATCGACACGATCACTCCCCATGTGTCCGGATCCGTGACGGTGTCCACCCTCCACGGCTGCCCGCCGGACGAGATCGAGCGGATCGCCAGCTACCTGCTGGAGAAGAAGCACCTGCACACCTTCGTCAAGTGCAATCCCACCATCCTGGGGTACGAGACCGCCCGGTCCATTCTGGACTCCATGGGCTATGACTATATCGCCTTCGACGATCACCACTTCAAGGAGGACCTGCAGTACGCCGACGCGGTGCCCATGTTCCACCGCCTCCAGGCCCTGGCAGACAAGGAGGGGCTGGAATTCGGCCTGAAGCTCTCCAACACCTTCCCTGTGGACGTGAAGGCCGGGGAACTGCCCAGCGAGGAGATGTACATGGCGGGCAAGTCCCTCTTCCCCCTGACCACCACCATGGCCGCCATGATGGCCAAGGAGTTTGGCGGGAAGCTGCGCCTCTCTTATGCCGGCGGTGCCGACGCCTTCAACATCGACAAGCTGTTCGCCTGCGGTATCTGGCCCATCACCATGGCCACCACCGAGCTGAAGCCCGGCGGCTACCAGCGGTTCACCCAGATCGGAGACAAGCTGGACGCTCTGGACTTTAAGCCCTTCACCGGCGTGGACGTGGTCGGCATCGAGGCCCTCTCTCTGGCGGCCCGGTCCGACAAGTATCACGTGAAGGCCATCAAGCCCCTGCCCCGCCGCAAACTCTATGAAAAGGTTCCCCTGCTGGACTGCTTCACCGCTCCCTGCAAGGGCGGCTGCCCCATCCACCAGGACATTCCGGAGTATATCGAGCTGTGCCGGAAGGGCGCGTACGCCTCCGCCCTGCGGCTCATCACCGAGAAGAACCCCCTGCCTTTCATCACGGGCACCATCTGCGCCCACAACTGCATGACCAAGTGTATGCGGAATTATTACGACGAGCCCGTGAACATCCGGGCCACTAAGCTGGTGGCGGCCGAAAAGGGCTATGACGCCTACATGTCCAAGATCACGCCTCCCGCGCCGGTGACGGACGGCCGGAAGGTGGCCGTCATCGGCGGCGGCCCCACCGGCATGTCCGCGGCGTACTTCGTGGGCCGGGCGGGCATCCCCGTGACGCTGTTTGAAAAAGCGGACCGCCTGGGCGGCATCGTCCGGCAGGTGATCCCCGCCTTCCGCATCAGCGACGAGGCTATCGACAAGGACGTGGCTCTGATGGAGAAGATGGGCGTGGAGGTAAAGCTGAACACCGAGGCCCCCTCTGTGGCAGAGCTGAAGGCACAGGGCTATACCCACATCTTCTTCGCCGTAGGCGCCTGGAAGGCCGGACGGCTGGACATCCCCGGCAACGTGGTGCCGGTCATCGGCTGGCTGCGCGACATGAAGGCGGGTAAGGACGTCTCCCTGGGCCATGTGGCCGTGGTGGGCGGCGGCAACACCGCCATGGACGCCGCCCGGGCCGCTCTGCGGGCCGGGGCCAAATCCTCTACCCTGGTGTACCGCCGGACGAAGAAGTATATGCCCGCCGATGCGGAGGAGCTGGAGATGGCCATTGCCGACGGCGTGGAGTTCCTGGAGCTGGTAGCCCCTGTGGAGCAGAAGGACGGCAAGCTGATTTGTGAGAAGATGAAGCTGGGCGACCCGGACGACAAGGGCCGCCGCAAGCCCGTCCCCACCGGCGAAATGGTGGAGATCCCCTGCGACACCGTGGTCTCCGCCGTGGGCGAGAAGGTTGAGAGCGAGGTTTTCACCCGGAACGGCATCACCGTGGACGAGAAGGGCATCCCCGCCTTCAAGACCAATCTCGAGGGCGTCTACGCCGGCGGCGACGCCATGCGCGGGCCCGCCACCGTGGTGGAGGGCATTGCCGACGCCCAGTATTTCGCCAATGCCGTCATCGGCGAGGCCCACAAGTTTGCCATCCCCGCCAAGGCCGTAGCCACCCGGGAGGAGGCCGTCGCCAAGAAGGGCGTCCTCTGCGAGAGCGCCAAGTGCGAGGGCAACCGGTGCCTGACCTGCAACGTGGTGTGCCAGGTCTGCGCCGACGTGTGCCCCAACCGGGCCAATGTGGTCATCGAGCTGCCGGACGGCCGCCAGCAGATCCTCCATGTGGACCGGATGTGCAACGAGTGCGGCAACTGCGCCGTGTTCTGCCCCTACGACTCCGCCCCCTACCGGGAGAAGTTCACCCTGTTCCTGACCCGGGAGGGCTTTGACGAGAGTGTAAACAATCAGGGCTTCCTGCCTCTGGGCGGGAAGAAGGTGCTGGTGCGCCTGGACAGCAAGGTGTTCGAGGCAGATCTGGACGCCAAGAACGACCTGCCCGCCGACATCGAGGTGTTCATCTGGACGGTGCTGACCAAGTACGCCTATCTGATGGGATAACCGAACAGACACAAAGGCAGGAGGCCGGGAGACCGGCCTCCTGTTTTTGTGTTTAGTGCTTTCCCCTGCCGGACCGCCTCCAGGTTATGGCTGCAGCGCAGATGAAATACACCCCAATATGGAGCACCAGCGCCACCAGGCCAAAGCCCGCCTCCGCCGTCAGCAGGAGAAGGACTCCCTGTGCGACGGTGTATAGCAGGGCAATGATCCGTTCCTGCCGCCTGCGGGTCTCGTCCGGCTCCCCGCCCAGCCGCCAAAACTGCCGCACCGTGCACCAGACCGCCGCCGCCAGGAAAAGGGCCAGCACAGGCAGGTCTCTCAGCTTGCCCAGCTGGACATACCAGGCGGTCTGACCGACGCCGTACAGCCCTACCGCCACGCCCGCGGCGTACCAGGAGGAAAACTGGGAGGCCGTCTGTTCCCGTCGCCGGATAGGCGGCTGGGCCAGCAGCCAGAGCCCCGCCAGGGCCACCGCCGCCCAAAGGGCAAAGAGCCACTCTACGCCGTGAGCTTTCAGAAAACCAGCCAGGCCGGTGTAGATGCGGACCCACTCCACCCCCGCCGGAGCCTCGGAAACCACGACAGGAAAGACGGCGCTCAGAATCCCCATGGTCACCATACCCAAAGAACCCGCGCCGGTGACGATGCCGCCGGCGATATACCAGGGCCAGTCTCTGTGAACAGAGGGCCTTTCCGTTCCCTGCAGGAACTCCGCCGCCGAAAGCCGATCCTCCCCATCCTGTTCCTCATCCAGCAGCCATTCCACGTCCACGCTGAACAGCCGGGCGCAGGGCAGCAGTTTCGCCGCGTCCGGCAGGGCCGCCCCCTGTTCCCAGCGGCTCACCGCCTGACGGGAGACGCCCAGCTGTTCCGCCAGGGCCTCCTGGCTCAGCCCCTCCCGCTTCCGCAGCCCGGTCAGCTTCTCTCCAAAGGTCATGAGTCTTCCTCCTCCAGTCTCTTTCGCTGGTCCCATCATACCAAGCGCCGCCGGGAAAGTCCACCACAGCCACCTGACACCGCCGCAACCAAACGCAACATTCCCGCCAAAACAAATGTAATGTTTTTTCTCTTTGCAGCAATTCCGCCCTCTGCCGGGTATTCCTTACAGAAGGATGTGATCACATGCCCGATACCGCCGAAGCCGTGGCGCAATACGGCTCCGCAGTCTACCGGCTGGCCTACGCCATGACCCGCTCCCGCAGCGACGCCGACGACGTGTTTCAGGAGGTTTTTCTCCGGCTCCACCGGTCCGCTCCGGATTTTGCGAATGAGGAACACCGACGTGCGTGGCTCCTACGGGTGACGGCCAACTGCGCAAGGAGCCTGCTGGCCTCCCCCTGGCGGATGCGGACCCTCCCGCTGGAGGATGTCTATTCCTACCAAGACTCCGTGGAATCCGCTGTGGACGAGGCTCTGGCCCATCTCCCCGGCAAATACCGGGCCGTCATCCACCTGTTCTACTATGAGGGCTATCAGACGGAGGAGATCGCCCGGATTCTGGGCCGGTCTCCCTCCACCGTCCGGGCACAGCTGACCCGGGCCCGGCAGAAGCTGCGGACATTGCTGAAGGAGGATATATGAACTTTTCCAAAACCTACCGCCGGATGAACGAGCCTGTCGGCCCGTCGCCGGACCTGATCCGCAAGACTCTCTCCCACCCTGACCGACACCGCCTCCCCCTGCGCCGGCTGGCGGCGGCCGCTGCCGTGGCGGCAGTGCTGCTGGCTACCCCAGCCCTGGCGGTCCGGTCGGAGACGGGATATGCGGTTTTATACCGGATTGCCCCCGCCGTAGCCCAGTTCTTCCAGCCGATACAGGAAGCCTGCACGGACAGCGGCATCACCATGGAGGTAGCGGCCGTCCGGGTGGAGGGAGACACTGCCCAGGCGTACATCGTCCTCTCCGGCGGTCCTGTGGACGCCACCACAGACCTGTTTGACAGTTGGTCCTTCCACCTGCCCTTTGACCAGACCGGCCGCTGTGAGCGGGTGGCCTGGGACGAGGCCACCGGGACAGTCACTTTTCTCTGCACTGTGAAAACCATGGACGGCTCCCCCATTCCCACCGGCGGCAAGATGACCTTCTCCGTCCGGCAGCTGCTGACAGGCAAGAAGGCGATGGAGGGCGTGACGGTGGACCTGAAGCTGACGAACTATGCCCAAGAGGCGGAGACCGCCCTCACCTGGGGGGCTGATCCCCCTGCCGCAGGGGTGAGGGAGCCGGAGGTGACCTATTACTCTGCCACCGGTGGAAGCGGCGATCTGGCTTCCGTAATGCTGCAACCCGGTGAAGTCCTGGCGGAGCCCGCGGAGGGCCTGCCCATCACAGCCGCCGGTTACGCAGACGGCCTCTTCCACATCCAGCTGTGCCGGGGAGACGCCTCCAGGACGGACAACCACGCGTTTTTGTGGATGGAAGATGCCGACGGCAGGGAATTCCATTGTACCGGTATCTCTTATTTTACAGGTGAGACGGCTGGCGGCCGGACGGATTATATGGACTTTCTCTTTGCCGTCCCGCCGGAGGAGCTGGCAGGATGCACCCTCCACGGCAACTTCTATACCGCCGCCACCCTGACGGAGGGCCTCTGGCAAGTGACTTTTCCCCTGGAGAATACAGATTGATCCTTTCAGCGCGCCCGGTGAATGTCGGGCGCGCCTTTTTCTCTTGCCATTTTCAGGAATCATGCTATGATAGAGTCAGAAAACACGGGAGGTTCACACTATGTTGGATATGCTGGAATTTCTGCGGGATGAAGGCGTCAGCGCCGACATCACTGCGGAGATCGAAAAATTTCGGGACGCCTATCCGGAGGAGGACGAGACCCTGCGGCGCCGGGTCCCCGATCCCCGGTATCTCTATTATGGAAAGGACATCTGGGAGGAGGCCATCACCGCCATCCTCTGCGGAGAGAACCTGTTGCTGGTAGGCCCCAAGGCCACTGGCAAGAATGTGCTGGCGGAAAACCTGGCCACCGTGTTCGGCCGCCCCAGCTGGAACGTGTCCTTCTACATCAACACAGACGCCGCCACCCTGCTGGGCACGGACACCTTTGAAAACGGCGCCGTACAGCTGCGGAAGGGCCCCATCTACCAGTGTGCGGAGACCGGCGGCTTCGGCGTGTTGGATGAGATCAACATGGCCAAGAACGAGTCTTTGGCGGTGCTCCACGCCACGCTGGACTTCCGCCGCTCCATCGACATGCCTGGCTATGAACGCATTCCCCTTCACGACGCCACCCGCTTCATCGCCACCATGAACTACGGCTACGCCGGCACCCGGGAGCTGAATGAGGCTCTGGCCTCCCGGTTCGTGGTGATCGACATGCCCGCCATCACCACCGAGGGGCTCATCAAGCTCCTGAAGCGGGAGTTCCCCTCTCTGAAAGGCGTGTATGCCGAGCAGTTCGCCGGATTGTTCCAGGACATCCAGAAGAAATGCGACGGCGGAGAGCTTTCTACCAAGCCTCTGGACCTGCGGGGCCTGCTGGCCGCCGTGCGACTGATGCGCACCGGGCTGGAGGGCAACCGGGCGCTGGATCTGGGCCTTGTCAACAAGTCCTTTGATGACTTTGAGCGGCAGCTGGTGCGGGACGTGATCCGCCCCCGCCTGCCGGAGACGCTCCGCCGTGAGGATGTGTTTGACTGATGGAGATCCTGGACAGTGAGAAGCGGCGGGCCCGGAACCTGATCTGGAACGCCGCTGCGGATTACTCCTTTGAGCCAGACTTCAAGGCATACGACGAGGATGGCCGTGCAGACCTGTATTGGAACAGCATCATCGGCGCCGTGCGGAAGAATTACGGAGCAGAGACCATAGAAGGGCTGTTTGAATCCCTCCACGGCTGCTCCAAGGAACAGCTCTTTGAGCAGCTGCTGTGGCTGGGGCTGGAAAACGCCGTCTACCAGCGGGAGGCTCCCCGCCGGCCGGCGCTGCCCTCCCTGCGGCGGAGCTATGCCCGCCGGGCCGTGGCTCTGGACCAGCGGGCAGATCCCGGCGACCTGCTGGCCACGCTGGAAAACGCCCACTTCTGCAGGGCCCTGGGGCAGAGCGAACCGCCCCTGCTGCCCAGGGACCGGGAAATGCTGGATGCCCTGGAGTTCCCCGGAGACCTGGACGGCCCTGCCATTGCGGAGCGGGCCCTGGCATTCCTCCACACCTATTTCCATTTCACCCCCGGCGAGACCCAGGCCCAGGAGTCGGAGGAGCGGAAACGGCGCCGCCCCCTCTTCGCCTTCCGCCGCCGGTCCGAGGCGGACCTGCTGCCCGCCGTGCGGGCCTTTGGCCACGGGTTCGGGGAGCATCTGGTGAAGGGCCAGGGCGGCGGAGCCAACGCAGAGCCGGTCCAGCGCCGCCTGACGGACTACAACCTGGCCCAGACGGAGGCCGCCCTGCGAAAATACATGCGGGGCTACTTCGGCGCCCCCTTATACGACCAGTCGCAGCTGGAGAGCCTGGAGCGGGAGCTCTGCGTGGACGAGCACCAGGGCTGCCACCTGTACTACGCCACCGGAGACGACACTCATGAAAAGCTCAAGGGCTATGTGGCCGCCCAGCGGCGCAACGCCCTGCGACAGATGGAGCTGAACCGGGCCGCCTACGAAGCCGACGCCACCCGCCACCGCACCAGCATCCGCCGCCTCACCGCCCGCATCCGCAACGCCATGCTGGCTTATCTCCAGCCCACCCCTGTCCGTGCCGCCTCCGGCGCGCTGGATGCCGGCCGCATCTGGCGGGGCGTGTACCTGGACGACGACAAGGTGTTCACCCGTATTCTCCAGTCGGATCCCGGCGACCTGTCGGTGGACATTCTTCTGGATGCCTCCAGCTCCCAGATCGACCGGCAGGCGGTGGTGGCCGCCCAAGGCTATATGATTGCCGAAAGCCTTACCCGCTGCCACATTCCGGTGCGAGTATCCTCCTTCTGCTCCCTCAGCGGATACACCGTGGTGACCCGCTATCGGGACTACTATGAGACGGGCAAAAACGACCGCATCTTCAATTACTTCACCACCGGCTGCAACCGGGACGGCCTGGCCATCCGGGCCTTGGCCAAGGGACTGGAAGACTCCCCCAGCGAACACAAGCTGGTAATCCTCCTCTCCGACGTGAAACCCAACGACGTGATCCAGATGAACCACAGCGGAAGCTTTGTGGAATACGCCGCGGACAACGGCATCCAGAACACCGCCATGGAGATCCGGTCCCTGACCTACAAGGGCATCAACGTCATGTGCGTTTTCACCGGGAATGACGACGACCTGCCCGCCGCCCACACCGTCTATGGCCGGAACTTCGCCCGCATCCGTTCCCTGGACCAGTTCGCCGACACGGTGGGTTCCCTCATCCAAAACCAAATCCGCAGTCTGTAAAGCACGCCGCCCGAAAGGGCGGCGTGCTTTACATTCATTCTTGGGCGGCGCTCAGTTCCGGGAGCACTTCTCCGCGTCGATGGCTAGCACCAGCATCAGTACGCACAGCGCGCTGCCCGGGTCCGCCACGTCGATCACGTAAGTGTCCGTCCAGTGGAGCAGCTCCTTGTGGATGGACGCCACCTGCGCCCCGCAGGCCTCCGTCACCCGGTAATCCCACTCCAGGAAGTCGCCCTCCACACGCCAGCCGTTGCAGTCGATGTCAAATTTCGGCGTGAAAAATGTGAATTCCTTTTGGATGCAGCCCACATACTGATCCTGGACGTACAATTCAAATTTGGGCAGAAAGGTCAGCACCTGCTCCCGCACAGTGCCGATGTGGTCTCCCGCCGCATTCAAAATGTGGAGGCAGTGTCCCCAGGCCAGCTTTCCCTCCACAGTGTAGACGGTGTTCCCCGCCTCGTCGTAGATGTCATAGCTGTCAAACCAGGAGAACAGCCGCTGTCTGAACAATAATCTCATAGAACCTCCTTCTGCAGTGCCGCCGGCTGATATTCCCGGAACCGCTTTGCTGTCCGGTAGAGATAGACCAGCTTCACGATCCCCACCACCAACAGGCCGATGGCGTCCGCCAGTATCGCCAGAAGACCCAGAATTGCCGAAATCAATGCCAGGAAGATGCATCCAAACAACCCCAGCAGCAGGCCGATCCACCATTTCCAAAGCAGCCGCCACTTCCCCGCCAGCTCCGGGTCAAGCTCCTCCAAAACCTCTGCATGGGCATAAAACTCCTGATATGCGGCACAGAGCTCCAGCACCATGACCGGCAGGGAGAGCAGCCACCACAGCCAGTTCCCCTCCGGAATTGCCGGAAGCAGCAGCACACCGCTGATGATGCCGCCAGCCAAATAGCACAGGGCCGCCGTGCGGTACCGGCCTGCCGCCTCCCGCAGCTGCCACAAAAGGACACCATAGGCCAGGGAAATCAGAAATGCCAGCACATTTCCAACGACTCCGGCAGTTGGAAACGCTCCCGCCACAGTATCCATGGTCAGAATGTTGCTGAAAACACTGGGAGTCACCAGCCAGAACAGCAGCCACAGCCACTTGGCCAGCACAGGGGCATTCCGGTCCAGCCGCGCCCGGCGCTCCCGCTCTGCCTCCACGGCCCACAGCCGGTTCTGGGGCATATCTCTTCGCCGCAGGGCACAGCCGGTAGAAAAGGTGCAGGTCACACATGCCGTATGCCCCTTCTCCCGGCAGCAGTCCGCAATGGGACAGCCGCCGGAAAACCGGCGCCCCGGCCCATCCTGACAGCCGGGACAGTCCAGCTGCTCTTTCCAGGTACATGCGTCGCACATTCGCCCGCAGATGCCCTCCATCGCCAGTGCCTCCCTTTGTTTTTTTGAGATTATATCATAATCCGCCTTTCCGATGGGTAACAAATCTATGACATTTTTCTCCAAGACGTCCCTGCCAACAAATTTTTCCGCCAGAAAAACCGCATATTCTCCCGTCCCGGAGTCAAACTATGCTCGCGATACCCAGTAACCCACACGCAACAAATGTATGATGAAAAGGAGATTCAATTATGTCTAGCAAGAATAGCAATAAGATCAACGTTCCCGAGGCCCGTGCGGCTATGGATAAGTTCAAGATGGAGGCTGCCGCCGAGGTGGGCGTCAACCTGAAGGAAGGCTACAACGGTGACCTGTCCTCTCGTGAGGCCGGCTCCGTCGGCGGCCAGATGGTCAAGAAGATGATCGAGTCCTACGAGAAGAACCTGTAACTTCCCACTGGACACAGTGAAGCGGCCCGGCAATCGCCGGGCCGCTTTCTCATGTTCCTGTGTTGTCTCCCCAGAAACCGCTCCACCAATCGCCGCCGGCGTCTCCAAAGCCGCCGCTGGGATCGTTGGGATCCGGCTCCGTAGGCTGGTCTCCGCCGCCGGAGGGGTCCTCTGTCGGCGTATCCGGATCTATGGGCACATCAGGGTCGTTGGGATCAGGCGGCTGCCAGTTGGGATCGCTGGGATCCAGCCCCCCATTCGGGTCATCGGGGTCCGTAACTGCAGCCGACGTGTGGACGGGACATCCGCCGGGGCTGGTCTCCGTGGGGGCCACCGCCTTTTCCAGGGTGCTGATGAGATAGGCGTCGTCGGAGGCAGTGATGCTCTCGCCGTAATCCTCCCGCACATAGTCCAGATAGCCCTTCTGCACGATGGACTCCGCCGGGCAGAACTCACCGGCCAAGCAGTTACCCTCGGTGCAGATGTCCACCATCTTGTGGAGCGTGCACTCCGTCGTGGGCTCCGTGCCCACAGCCACCTCATAGGATACCGTCCGGTCCCCTCTGGAATCGGCGCGGCAGGCATCCGTCGCCAGCATGCCGCTGTCCGCGCAGACACTGACCGTTGTCAGGCCGCTACTGGGACGGTTGAAGGACTTGTCCGGCAGATCCGCATGGACCTTCTCCATCACCTGCCGCCACAGGGAGGCCGCCGGGTTCACGGAGTAGCTGATCCGCTCGTTGTTCTTGTAGCCCACCCAGACCGCCGCGCAGTAATACGGCGTGTAGCCTGTGAAATAACGGTCATAGTTGTCGTTGGTGGTGCCGGTTTTTCCTGCAATGTGCATCCCGCTGAATCGAGCGCCGCCGCCGGTGCCGCCGGACTCATTCACCGCCCGGCGCAGCATGTCCGTCATCAGATAGGCGGTGGTCTCCTTCATGGCCACCCGCTGCTCCGTCTCCTTTTCCAGCACCACGGTGGAGTTGTCGTTGGCCAGAACCTTTACGTAGGTCTTGGGCTCATTGTACACACCGCTGTTGGCGAAAGCAGCGTAGGCCGCCGCCATCTCCACCGTGCTGAGGCCGTAAGTCAGGCCGCCCAGCCCCAGCGGGCTGACGTTCATATCCTCCGGTGCCAGACTCAGCCCCAGATTTTCGGTGGCGAATTGGTAGGCCGCCGTGACCCCAACCTTTTCCAGTGTCTGCACCGCGATGGTGTTGATGGATGCCTTGACACCGTTGCGCACGGATGTCCAGCCCGTGTAGGTGTTGGGCGAGTTCTTGGGCCATGGATTCCCATTCAGCAGGCGGACCGGGTAGTTGTCAAAGGTGGTTGCCGGGGAGACTGCCCCCGCATCCAGCGCCGGGGCATAAGCCGTCAGCGGCTTGATGGAGGAACCCGGCTGCTGGATATCCGTTGCATAGTTCCACAGCAGGTTTCCGGACTTGGGTCCCATATCGCCCACCATGGCCACGATGTTGCCGGTGGAGGGCTCGATAATGGTAATGCCGGAGTGGATCAGCTGTCCGCTGGCGGAGGTGAGGTTGTTCAGACTCCCCCGGTCCTCGTAGACAGACTCCGCAATCTCCTGAATCTTCGGGTCCAGCGTGGTGTAGATGTTGTAGCCGCTGTTGTAGATCCGGTTCAGGGCCTCTTTTTCGGTGATGCCGTACAGGTCCGCCAGATCCGCGGAGACATCCCGCAGCACCTGGTCCACGAACCAGGAGTTGACATTGGCGCCGCCGGTAGCCTCCGTGACAATGTCCTGAGCGGAAGTGGTGCCGTCCGTGAAATGCAGCTCCTCCGCCTTGGCGGCCTCGGCCTCCTCCTCTGTCAGATAGGTGAGCCCGGTGACGCCCACATCGTCATTGCCGCCGGCCATCCGGGTCAGGATCATCTCCTGGCGCTCCTTGTTCAGCTCCCGGGGCGTGACGGTGCTGCCGTCCTCCCGGGTGATGGTGATGGTGGACATGGGACCATACAGGGAGGGGTTGTTGGTGATGGCGATGAGGCAGGCGCATTCCGCCGGATCCAGCTCCGACACATCCTTGCCGAAGTAGAACTCCGACGCGGTCTGGACGCCGTAGCAGCCCTGTCCCAGATAGATGGTGTTCAGGTACATCTCCAGGATCTCCTGCTTGGTGTAGTTCTTCTCGAACTCCAGGGCCCGGAAAATCTCCCGCACCTTGCGGTTGATGGTGTTGCCGTCGTCGCCGGTCATGTTCTTCAGCACCTGCTGCGTCAGGGTGGAGCCGCCGAAGGTGGCCCGGCTGCCGGTGAAGAAGTTCAGCGTGGCGGAGGCGGTTCGGGTCCAG
>ULVZ01024089.1_pt1 | contig 35969 bp, 28 predicted proteins | sample 1959901 | NCBI WGS metagenome assembly ULVZ01 (sample SAMEA4835800, study PRJEB28245) | human gut metagenome | biome: gut microbiome; material: fecal sample | place: Denmark | collected 2008 | reverse complement strand
AGGCCTGCCGTGAATTCTTTCGGAATCTTACGGATATCAGATACCTGCGCTTGCGCCTTTTGAGTGGCCGGGATACCGACAGCCAGCCCAGCCGCTGTTGCCGTCTTGAATAAATGACGACGAGAAATATTTGTCATATTAAGACCCTCCTTATGTTATCAAGCTCAGCAACTCTGCTTGTCGGATAGACCTCTATCAGCATCAATTTTCTTTATTTTGTGAAATGTAAACTCATAAATCACAAAATATTGTGTTTTCATGCACAGCTTCCGGCTTGTGAAATCCACTCTAATCGTGACGAATTGATATCTAAATTCGTAATTCCACTGCTTATTCTTGTATTAAATAGCGATACTTAAAATGAGGTACGAAATGAGAATCGTTTTCACATAATCCAGTCATCAATGATTCCGCTCGGTATTGGGCGATCTATTTGAGGAAAGCATCCGAAGAAATGCGTCTGGCGTCCGCACTCAATCCAACGCGTTCAGAGAACTGCGACATTTTCTTAAGAGGACTGCCCTAGCCTGCATGAGGCTTCGCAACGCTCCTTCGACGGGCACAACGCACCGATCGCGAGCATGCTCTAATAATTAAGGGCGCCGTCTACTCGTAGAATGACGGCGTCATCTTTTGAAAAATCAAAGTTCTTCAAGATAAGGAAGAGCTTTTTTGCAAAAAAAGGATTCATCATGCAGCGTCGTACTATGTTGGGCGCCATCGGAGCGGTGGCACTCGCAACTGCCGCATCCTTTCCGCTGACCGCCCAAGCGGCGCTCAAAGGCGAAGGCGGCAATCCCATCCGCATCGTTGTGCCGTATCCGCCGGGAGGCCCGCTCGACGTTTCTGCCCGCGCTATCGCTGATGCGGTTTCGCCTGTGCTTGGCACGGTGGTCGTGGAAAACCGCCCTGGCGCCGGCGGCAATGTCGGCATGAGCTACGTGAGTCACGCCAAGGGTGACGGCCACACGCTTGTGATGGGCGCGGTGGCGACGCTTGCCATCAATCCTTCGCTTTATAAGAAGCTGCCCTACGATCCGAAGGGCGACTTCAAACCCGTAACACTCGTCGCCACGGCAGCCAACGTTCTCGTTATTACGCCCGCATTCTCTGAAAAGACCGGCGTCAAATCGGTGGCTGACCTGATTGCCTACGCCAAAGCTCACCCAGGAAAACTCAACTATGCCTCCGGCGGTAATGGTTCTGCCGGGCACATGGCCGGTGAGCTCCTGAAAAACAAGGCGGGCATCGATATCGTTCACATTCCGTTTGCGGGCGCCTCTCCGGCGCTCCTTTCAGTCATTTCGGGGCAGACCGACCTCATCTTCGACAATCTGGCTAGCGCCGCCGCGAACATTCATGCCGGCAAGCTCATCGCGCTTGCCGTCACCACGGAAGAACGCACGCCGCTACTCGCCGACGTCCCCACAATGAAGGAAGCCGGTGTTCCCGACTTCGACATTTATACGTGGTTCGGTCTGATGGTGCCGGGCTCAACGCCCGATGACATCGTCGATGAGCTCAACGCAGCCATCGTTCCGGTTCTGCGTGACCCGGCAACCGTAAAGAAATTCCAAAGCTTTGGCGCACTGCCCGCGCCTAACACGCCTGCCGAATTTTCCGCCATGGTTGAGCGTGAGGCCGAAAAGTACAAGATGCTCGTGAAGATTTCCGGCGCTCGCGTCGACTGATGTACTCCAATACGGTGTACAGAACGATGACCTCCTCGCCGTTCTGAAAATCTTCCCGAAGAAGGAGCCTGTTGACCCATCAACCGGCTCCTTTGGCTTTTTTGTTAATTCCGCTTCTGGCTTCACCCTAAGCAGCCCAAACGACTCCCTGTTCAGGCCAGCATTTTTATAATGCGCGCGGAAACAACCACACCCCAACCGTATCGACCTGCTGTTCACGTATCCGCGCCCCTGCAATGCGGTCTGCTGCTCAGCACGAAGAAATGGTTGCAACCGCAATGATTAAAAATCAAAAAGACTTCGCCGCAGGGCTTTTTTACATCGTGATCGGCCTGTTCGGCGCGACAACACTCGGCGAAAATGAAATCGGCAGCCTCTCACGCATGGGCCCGGGCTACTTCCCGCTCATCATTTCAACAGGCATCATCCTCACCGGACTGGCCATCGCGGTTAAATCGCTTCTCCTTACGCCGGCGTTGCCCTCAGAAGGCCGAATTGAGCTCGGCAGACCGTTCTCAGGCCTGCTCATTCTCGGAAGTGTTGCGCTCTATGCCGCAACACTCCTGACACTTGGCTTCGTGCTCTCCATCAGCTTGATGGTGATTGCCGCCTCCTGTGCACACCCGCTCTTTCGCCTTCGCGACGCTGTTATTTCCGCGGTAATTCTCACGACGCTTTCAGCGCTGCTTTTCGTGGGCGGACTTGGACTGATCGTGCCGATGTGGCCGACGTTCTTCTGAGAGGAGGCACTTAGACCATGGATCTTCTGAACCACCTCCTTATCGGCTTTGAGAACGCCGTCACCTGGACGAACCTGCTTTACTGCTTCGTCGGCGTGACTTTGGGTACGCTTGTCGGAGTACTGCCAGGCATGGGCCCCGTGGCCACCGTGGCGATGCTCCTTCCCATCACGTATGCGCTTGACCCGTCCACAGCGCTCATCATGCTCGCAGGCATCTATTACGGTGCGCAGTACGGCGGCTCTACCACCGCCATTTTGGTCAACATCCCAGGCGAAGCTTCGGCAGTCGTGACGTGTCTGGACGGCCACCGCCTGGCGCTTGCCGGCCGCGCCGGCGCTGCGCTCGGCATCGCCGCCATCGGCAGCTTCATCGCCGGATGCTTTGCCACTGTGGTGATTGCCGCCTTTGCTGAACCCCTCACGCAAGTCGCTTTCCAATTCGGCCCCCGCGAATACTTCAGCCTGATGGTCCTGGGCCTGGTCGGCGCTGTTGTGCTTGCATCCGGCTCGCTCCTGAAAGCGGTCGGCATGATCCTGATCGGCATTCTGCTCGGCTGCGTCGGCATGGATGTCAATTCCGGAGCGCTCCGCTATGTCTTCGGTATTGACGAGCTGATGGACGGCTTTGACTTCGTCGCGCTCTCGATGGGCGTCTACGGTTTTGCTGAAATCATCCGCAATCTGGATGTGCTCGGAGACCGAGAAGCCAAGCCCGTTCCTGTGGGCCGCGTACTCCCGTCCAAAAATGACCTCAAAATTTCTGCCGGCCCGATTACCCGCGGCACACTGATCGGTTCATTCCTTGGCATTCTCCCGGGCGGCGGCGCACTGCTCTCTTCTTTTGCGTCCTATACCCTTGAAAAGAAGCTCGCCGGCGAAAAGGCCAATCCGCCCTTTGGACACGGCAACATTCGCGGCGTAGCCGGCCCAGAATCGGCAAACAATGCCGGCGCACAAACGAGCTTCATTCCGATGCTCACGCTTGGCATTCCGTCTAATGCCGTGATGGCTCTGATGATCGGCGCTCTGATGCTCCACGACATTGCTCCGGGCCCGCAGGTAATGACCAACAACCCCTCGCTCTTCTGGGGACTCATCGTTTCGATGTGGATCGGCAACGTCTTCCTCGTGATTCTCAATATCCCGCTGATCGGTCTTTGGGTGAGGCTTCTGCGCGTGCCGTATCGGCTGCTTTATCCGGCGATCCTCGTTTTCTGCGCGATCGGCGTCTATTCGATCAACAACAATCCCTTTGACATCTGGATCACTATCGGCTTCGGCATCTTCGGCTGGATCGTCAATAAACTGGGCTGCGAATGCGCCCCGCTGATCCTTGGTTTCATTCTGGGCCCGATGCTCGAAGAGAATATGCGGCGAGCGCTGCTACTCTCCCGCGGCGATCTTTCGACCTTCGTGACCGGCCCGATTTCGGGCAGTCTGCTCGCCGTCTCAGCCCTTCTCCTTCTCATCGTGATACTCCCGGCCGTGCGTTCGGGACGCGAAAAGGCATTTGCTGAAGAGGATTAACGAAAAACTTTTGCATCGTCCGGTTCGTTGTTTTACGGCGAACCGGACATTTTTTTCTGAGCGTTTCAAATCGCCTTGCCGGCAAGCACCGTCCGCAGATGCTCCGTCCAACGGCGAGCCGCCTGCCAGTCGTCCTCCGAGGCGCCAAATGACTGAGCGGACTGGTTCCACCCCGAGAAAGCGAGCAGGTCACCGGCATCGAGCGCCGGCAGGTGAACACCGGGAAGCGTATCGGCCGCCACCAGGTGAAGCCCCATCCTTTTAGGCTCAAGCGTCGGGAAGGCCGCCTCCCAGCCGAGCATCGGAATGAGAATGCCTTCGCCCGACGATTCACGCTCATGACCCAAAATGACCGGCAGCGCAATGCCGCCTTGAGCGTCTGCCGATGAGTCCGATGCGCTCTGCTGCGGATTGGGAGCCAGAAGAACAGCCGTTTCTTCCGCCCAAAGTGTCTTTGAACGCCGGCGATCTCGCAGCCATAAAATCGGCCAGACCGCAAAGAGCACCCAGAAAGGCGCCGTCAGCACCGCCGCGGCGATGAGGAGTCCCCCCACGGGCATGCCGCGAAAGGATACAGCTGCGCCAAAGACAGCCCAAAGCCACCAAACAAGCCAGTAACGGCGGCGGCGCGCCGCAGAAACCGGCGTTTCGACCTGACGGTCGACCAGGTCGAGCGTCGTTTCCTTCGAAGCAGATTGAGCAGTCATGCGTTTGAATTTCGATCAAATGGCGTCGCGGTCCGCCGTACAGCCTGCTCTGCACGAGCTCTCGATTCAGCGGAAAGCACTCGGGCGCGAAGCTGTCCGCAGCCGCCGTCAACGTCTTGCGCGGCAGAATCACGCAGCGTCGCGACAATGCCGGCCGATTTCAAACGGCGTACGAGATGGGCAGCATGTTCGCGGTCAGGGCGGCAATAGACGCTCCCTTCTACGGCGTTCACGGGAATGAAATTCACCATGGCGTAATGACCGGTGAGCAGTTCAATCAACCGATTAACCTCTTCTTCACCGTCATTTACCCCCTGAATCAGCGTCCACTGGTACTGCGTCGGGTAGCCCGTCTTCCGCGCCCAAGCTTCCGCTGCCTCGGTGAGTGCCTTCACGGTCATTTTTGCTCCGCGAGGCAAAAGCGTTCGGCGCTTCGCGTCATCGGTGGTATGGAGCGAAACGGCGAGTGCCGGACGAGCAGACATCCGGTTGAGCGCCTCAAAGAGCCGTTCATCCCCCACCGTCGAGATCACCAGGTCTTTATGCCCGAATCCGCCGTAGAGTGCCAGAAACTCCACTGCACGAAGGACGTTCTCAAGGTTGTGTGACGGCTCGCCCATTCCCATGAAAACCACCTTTTTGGTCTCTGGACGCAAACGCCGAGCCAACACGGCCTGCGCCGCAATCTCCATATCGGAGAGCTGCCGCACCAGACCGCCCTTGCCTGTCATGCAGAAAACGCAGCCGACGGCGCACCCCATCTGAGTGGAAACGCAAACCCCTCGACGAGGCAGCAGCACCTCTTCAATGGTCTGACCGTCGGCTAGTGTCAGCAGCAGCCGTTCACTCTCCGGATCCGCTCCGGGATGGCGAGAGCGCACCGTCAGCACAGCGTCGAGTCGGCTGCGGATGTCCGCAAGGGCCGCCATCAGCGCCGCAGGCAGCCGAGCCGCCCGGCTGCGGGCAGGCTGCTCGGCTTCAGCGCCCAGCGCATCGGGCCATGCCGCACTCGCCGAACCCAGCCAAGCACGGCAGATGCGGCGCAGATGCGCGGGCTTCGCTCCGAGCGCACCGAGGTGCGCTTCAAAAGCGGCCAGCGACGGGTACGCCAAAGGACTGCCCGAAGAGGGACTGGAGCTGATCGACGCATCAGTGCGTTCTGTCTGAGTCATGAAGCTGCTGCTGGATACGAATGGGGGGCCGTGAAGGAAATGGCGCGTTGCTGCGGCCATTTTTTTCCAATGCGCGACACTATACGCAAACGACGCGTTTTATTCAGCCCGGGAGCAATTCTTCACGGCGAAATATAGCGGCAATGCCCGCCGCAATCGTTTCTTCTGTTTCAGGCGTAAAGGTCTTCCGAGGCATCGGCAACCCGAAGCAGAGCGCTTTCACCCAGCGTTGTGCAGTCACTCGCAAGCGCAGGTCTGTAATGCGGCGTACGGGTTCCGCGGGATGCGCCAGCACAGGCTCAAGCGCCTCTAACACTTCGGGGAGATTGGCGGCATCAAGGAGTTGAGCGGAAACAAAGAAAAGAAGGAGCGGCCGACGCTTTTCGACTTCTTCGGCGAGCCGCGCCGCATCTGCGGCAGCCGCTTTCAGCACCCGTCGATCCAGCGGACGATCGGCTTCCCAGTGCTGCGGCCAAGTGAAGATCGAAAAACGCGCAGCATCTTGCGCAACGGGGAATCCTGCACGTTCGAGCCACTTCAGCAGCTGCGGAACCTCCGGTCCCCGATCCACCTGTCTTGCGGTGATGCGCCCGCGAGGACGAGAAAGCTTTTGCCGCTCCATCGCTTGCGCTGAAGCATCGAGCCCAGGACTGAGCGTCGGTCCAAAGCCGGGCGGGAAAACGAGAAGCACGCCGCCCTGCAGATTTTCCGGCGTATCGGCCGTTCCCGGTACATCAATCCGTTGAGAAAACTTAGCCTTTGAACCCATTGATCCCTCAAGGCGCATACGCATTACGCTGCGCCATCGTCCAAGGACTTGACTTGATCCTTCTTTCGCACTGGCGGCAGACGGCTTGCCAATTCATCGGTGAGGCCAAGCTCAGCGATCTTGCGGGTAAGTGTATTGCGCCCGAGCCCAAGACGCTCGGCCGCTTCAATGCGGCGTCCGCGGGTCGCGCTCATGGCCGTGCGGATGAGCGTGCGCTCAAACTCGTGCGCCAGCGTTTCCCAAACCTGCGGCTCGCCAGCTTCCAGAATACGCTCGGCTTCGGCAGCCAAAAGCGCCTTCCAGTCACCATCCGCATCCGTCGATGAAGCGGCCGCTGAATGGGGTTTAGCACGAAGCGGCGCAGAATGCACCTGTGCGGAAGCCGCTTCCGGCGTTTCTGTCTTGAAGCCCTCTTCTGCCGGATTGCCAACGGCTCCGTGCGTATTGACCGCATTAAGCGCCTCCGGATGTGCGGCTGCCGCGGCTTCCTTATGACGAATTTCATAGGGAAGGTCTTCCACACGGATTTCCTGAGCCGGCGCCATGACAAGAAGCCACCGGCAAAGGTTTTCGAGCTGACGAACATTCCCGGGGAACGGGAACGCACGGATGACATTCAATGCCTCTGGCGTCAGGGTCTTAGGCTCCACGCCGAGTTCCCGCGCACCGGCAGCGAGAAAATGCGCCGACAAGGGGGCAATGTCCTCAACTCGGTCACGCAGCGGCGGCAAGCGCAGACGGATGACATTCAAGCGATGGTAGAGGTCCTCTCGAAACTGTCCGCTCTTGACGCGTTCTTCCAGATTCTGGTTCGTCGCGGCAATGACGCGAACATCGGCCTTAATGGGCTGGTGACCGCCTACGCGGTAAAAGTACCCGTTGGAGAGTACCCGCAAAAGCCGAGTCTGCAGCTCCATCGGCATATCGCCGATTTCATCCAAAAAGAGCGTGCCGCCCTTGGCCTGCTCAAAGCGGCCCAGACGCGTGGCCACCGCGCCGGTGAACGCGCCTTTTTCGTGGCCGAACAATTCACTTTCGAGCAGTTCTCGAGGGATAGCCGCCATGTTGATCGCAATGTAAGGGGCGCGGCTGCGGCGGCTGTGCTTCCAAATGGCACGCGCAACGACCTCCTTGCCCGCTCCGGACTCTCCGGTGAGCAGCACGGTGACGTTGCTCTGCGAAAGCCGTCCGATGGCACGAAAAACTTCCTGCATGGCTGGCGCCTGACCAATCAGATCAGGCACCGGTGCCGAGGGTTCTTCCATCGGCGAGGCTGCCGACGCTGCACCTTGTGCGGCCGCGCCTGCCTGACCGGCCGCCGCATGCAGACCGCGGCGGCGGGCGTCTTCCATGGCTCGGCTGATGAGTTCAACAGCCTTCAGCACATCAAAGGGCTTGGTCAAATATTCAAACGCACCGCCCTGAAAGGCGGAAACCGCACTTTCCAGGTCAGAGAAGGCCGTCATGATAATGACCGGCAGTTCCGGCACGAGCTCCTTCACCTTCGTGAGGAGATCCACACCCGAGAGACCAGGCATACGAATGTCGGAAACCAAAACGAGGGGAAGCTCTCCGCCCACGGTCTTCGCGGCCTCGAGCGCATTCAAAGCGTCCTGACCGCGCTCAAAGGTGCGGCAGCCAATGCCGGCACGCGCAAGCGCACGGTCAAGCACCCAGCGGATTGCTCGGTCATCATCAATCACCCAAACGGGTTCGCGGCCGGCATCATGTGCGCCGCGGAGCTCCCGCAGAGGCGGCTTGCCTGTGCTGCCGCCCGCTGCCGGTTGAGTTGTGCCGTAGTCCGAGGTGCCGTAAAGGTCGTCCACCATGATTTGTTCTTCCAATGTTTGTCGTCAGCGTTTCAGAGCGTCTTTAAAAGCGATTCGCTACGCACCTTTGCCGTTCTTTGCTTCTCTGTTTTCACGCGCTTCACGGCCTTCAAGCGGCAGCAGTACCGTGAAGTCCGTCCGGCCGGGACGGCTTTCGAGCGTAATGCTTCCGCCGGCTTCCTCCACAAAGGTCTTTACCAATGCGAGTCCGAGGCCCGAGCCCTCCGCACGGCCGGTCACCAACGGGAAAAAGATGCGCTCCTTCAAGTGCTCCGGCACCCCAGGACCGTTATCGACGACATCAATACGCAGTGCTGTACGGGTGCGGGTACCAGCGAGCATCACATCGCGCGCAATGCGTGTTTTAAAAATAATGACGGCCGTCCCGTGAGCGCGACCTTCCGTCATGGCCTCTGCGGCGTTGCGCGCAAGGTTCAGAAAGACCTGCGTGAAACGGCCGCGGTCACCGAAAACGGCCGGCGCAGAAATGTCGTAATCACGCTCAATCGTGAGCCCTTGGGCAAATTCAAGGCCGATAAGGCTGCGCACATGTTCGAGTACTTCATGAATATTGACCGGGCCGGCTGCTGCCGGCGCCCGATAAGGCATGAGGAGTCGGTCAACCAGTTCCTGCAGTCTTGCCGCTTCTTCAAGGATGACGTTCGTGCATTCACGGTCTTCGTCACGCACGAGTTCGCTCTCAAGCAGCTGCGCCGCACCGCGGATGCCGCCCAAGGGATTCTTGATTTCGTGTGCTAAATTGCGCAGGAGCTCGCTGTTGGCGGCACGCCCCGCCTCTGCAATCGCATCGCGCTCAGCTCGTAGCGCGTCATCAAGATCAACCACTTCCAGAAGCGCCGTGGTGCCCGACGGGGCATTCACAGGCTTAGGCGAAAGCGACGAAAACGAGGCTCGCACCCGCACGGACGGAAGAAGCCCCCGCAGAAACTCCACCGCCGGAAGCATGAAGGATGCTGCTTCAACGGCTCCCGGGGCAGCCGCACGCCGTCGAAACCAGCCGGCCGCTTCGGGGAGGAACTCCGCTACATCTACGCCTGACAATGCCCTGCGCGTACGACCGATAAGCGTCTCCGCCGCTGCGTTGGCCGACGTAATGCGGCCTTCGTCATCGAGCAGAAACACTGCTTCGGCGAGCGCATCGAAGAGATCAAAGCTGGTGCCGACGGCATCCGTCAGGCTTTCCTTCTCAGTCAATTGCAAAAACTCCTCTCAAAGCAGGCAGGCGGAGCATTCAAACTCATCAGCTCCTATTTATGAAAAAAAGGGAACAGTGCACGCACCGTTCCCTTCATTTCGACCATGGCCGTCAAACAATCGATCAGCATTGTCCGGACGGCCGGATCCCATTTTGACTGCTGCCCCGAACGGATGAGGGTCGGAGCCGCAGAGGCTGAAAGGGATTAGTGCGAGTAGTAGAGATCGAAATCAAGCGCCGTCACGGCCATTTCAGCGCGGAGCACGTCCTTGCGCTTTTCGGCGATCCAGGCGTCGATCAGGTCGTCGGTGAAGACGCCGCCGCGAGTGAGGAACTCACGGTCACGGTCAAGACTGTCAAGCGCAACCTCGAGGTTCGGCGCAACGGTCGGGATCTTGGCGTTTTCTTCGGGCGGCAGATCGTAGAGGTTCTTGTCAGCCGCTTCGCCCGGGTGGATCTTGTTCTGAATACCATCCAAACCTGCCATCAGCAAAGCCGAGAAGCCGAGGTAAGAGTTGCAGAGCGGATCAGGGAAGCGCACTTCGATACGGCGTGCCTTCGGGCTGTTGACGAACGGAATACGGATCGAAGCCGAGCGATTGCGCGACGAGTAGGCAAGCTTCACCGGCGCTTCAAAGCCCGGAACCAGACGCTTATAGGAGTTGATGCCGGGGTTCGTAATAGCGTTAAGCGCACGAGCGTGCTTGATCACGCCGCCGATGTAATAGAGCGCCATTTCAGAGAGCCCAGCGTAGCCATTGCCCGAGAAGAGGTTCTGACCGTCCTTCCAGATGGACTGGTGGACATGCATGCCCGAACCATTGTCGCCTTCGATAGGCTTCGGCATGAAGGTGGCGGTCTTGCCGTAAGCAGCCGCTACGTTCCACACCGTGTATTTGAGAATCTGCGTCCAGTCGGCGCGCTGCACGAGGGTGCTGAAGCGCGTGCCGATTTCGCACTGGCCGGCGCCGCCCACTTCGTGGTGATGAATTTCAACGGGCACACCCTGCTGCTCAAGGAGCGTGCACATTTCGCTGCGCATGTCGGTCAGGCTGTCGCAGGGCGGAACAGGGAAGTAGCCCCCCTTGGCGCGGTTGCGGTGACCAAGATTGCCGCCTTCAAAGTCAAGACCGGACGACCAGGGCGCTTCTTCCGAACCAATCTTGAAGAAGGAAGAACCGGACTGATGATCCCACTGGATGGAATCAAAAATGAAGAATTCGGGTTCCGGGCCAAAATAAGCCGTGTCGCCGATACCGGTCGACTTCAAATAGGCTTCAGCACGGTGGGCGAGCGAACGCGGATCACGTTCATAGCCCTTGCCGGTCGTCGGTTCAAGCACATCGCAGTTGAGCACGAGCGTATTGGCCTCACGGAACGGATCCATGCGGGCAGTGCTCGGATCCGGCTGCAGCAGCATGTCGGACGATTCAATGCCGCGCCAGCCGACGAAGGAAGAACCGTCGAAGGGCTGACCAAGTTCAAACGTGTCTTCATCGATCTTATCGGCCGGAATCGTCAGATGCATTTCCTTGCCGAGCAGATCGGTGACGCGCAAGTCCACGTACTTGCAGTCGTTGTCCTTGATCATCTGCAGTACATCAGCAGCGGACGTCATATTCATCTCTCCTACTTCGACGGCGGTTCGGTTCTGGAACCTTCCAGACCAACGGGTTCCGCCGCGGTTCCCTTGCGGGGTAAAAACTGAATGGGGGCAGCCCCTCTAAAGCGGCCCGCCGGAGGCACTCTCCGACGCGGCTGCCTTGAAGAAGGCGTACTCGTATGAGAAGCAAGGTCCGTGCCAAATGCTGAACATATGCCAAACAATGCGACGGCGCCAATACCCGAAAACCGCACCGTTGACGTATTTGCGGGATTCCCCGAATGATTCGTGGAACCCCTGACCTGCCATTTCATTGCCGGGCCTCTCAACTTTGGGGCGCAATACCTTCCGACCTTCGGCATTATGCCTTGAAGCTCAGTCATTGCGCACCAATAAAGTGCATGCCAGGCGCAATACGCACCAAAGTTGTTCTCGTCAGTGCCTTCCGGTGCAGTCCCATGCACAACGTTATGCACGCCGAGGCTCGAAAAAGCCCGGCTGATGCGGCTGCAGAGGAAAGACGGCCGCTCCAAAATTCAAAAACTGCGCCAAAGTTGTGCATGGCCAAGACGAACTCAGCGCGGGTTGCTTATAGAAAAGCTTCCTGAACATCCGACAGGAAATCCAGACCCCTGCGCGTCGGCGCAATGCGGTCGGGATCCGCCGAAAGCAGACCGTCACGGCGCAAGCGTTCGAGCTGCGGCAGGATGGACTCAAGCGGCAGCCCTGAGCGCTCTGCATAAAGCGAAGCCGGCACGCCGTTAAGCAGTCGGAGGGCATTGAGCATAAATTCAAAAGGACGATCTTCGGACGGCACGAAATGACTTTCTTCCGCGCCGCTCCCCGTTGCCTCGAGAGCCTCAAGCCATTTCCGCGGATTGGCCCGCCGAGCCTCTCGAAGAATGCAGAAGCCTTGAGCATTCACAACGGAAAGTTTGCCGTGGGCGCCCGGCCCCGCCGCGAGATAATCGCCGAACATCCAATAATTCAAATTGTGCCGGCACTGACGGCCGGGCTGTGCATAGCCTGATACCTCATAGCGTGTATAACCCGCCTGCGCCAGTAAAGCTTCCACGACATCACCCATTTCTGCCGTTTCATCAAGATCAGGCAAATCTTCCGGCAGGCGTTTTTCAAAGGCAGTGCCGGGTTCAATCGTGAGCTGGTAGCAGGACAGATGCGTCGCTCCTGAGGACAATGCTTCTGCCAGTTCCATCTGCAGATCCGCTATTGATTCTCCCGGGAGCGCGTACATCAGGTCGAGATTCAAGTTCTCAAACGACCGTCGCGCCATATCAATGGCTGCACGCGCATCGTCAGCAGTATGAATCCGCCCCAAGCGCCGGAGTTTCTCGTCGCTGAAACTTTGCACGCCGACGGAAAGACGATTCACCCCTGCGGCACGAAAGGCTTTGAATTTCTCACTTTCTGCCGTACCGGGATTCGCTTCCATCGTGATCTCGCAGTCTTCGGTCAGTCGAAAGCGGCTGCGGATGCCAGTTAAGAGCCGCTCAACCGTTTCTCCCGACATCAGAGAGGGGGTTCCGCCCCCCACGAAGATCGAAACAATCGGACGATCGGCAATCTCCGGCGCTTGACGGCACCAAGCCTCCAGATCCTGCAGTACGCCCGCCGCATATGCCGACTCAAAAGCCAATCGATCCGCTGTAGAAGCCGGCAGACGGTGTGAATTGAAGTCGCAGTACGGACACTTACGAACGCACCAGGGCCAGTGCAAATAAATGGAGAGCGGCGGCATGACCGGCGGACTGATTAAGGGCGTTTCTGCGCTCACGCCGCACCCCAGCCCCAGCGCTCCTTCAGAAGCCGAGCCATCTTCACGAGTGCTTTGCCGCGGTGACTGGAGGCATTTTTGGCTTCTGGCGAAAGTTCTGCTGCCGTTGCGCCGGCTTCAGGCAAATAAAAATAGGGGTCGTACCCAAAGCCGCCGCTGCCCTTGGGAGCTTCAGCAATCACGCCCTCCCAGGTGCCTTCAGCAATGAGGGGCTCTGGGTCGTCGGGCGACCGAACAGCAACCAGCACGCAGACATAATGCCCCTGACGGTTCTTAACGCCATGCAGTTTTTCCATCAACAGGCGGTTGTTGTCTTCGTCTGTGGCATCTTCGCCCGCAAAGCGGGCGGAATAGACGCCCGGCGCACCGCCCAATGCATCCACGCACAGCCCCGAATCGTCAGCCATCGCCGGACGTCCGGTTTCTTTCGCGGCATGCCGAGCTTTGGCCAGACAGTTTTCAATAAAGGTGTGAAAGGGCTCCGGGCAAGGCTTTACGCCGAAGGTCTTTTGGCTTTCTACGTGCACATTGAGGTGCGAGAACATCGCTTGAAATTCGCGGATCTTGCCGGCATTGCCGGAGGCAAGCACAAGAATAGGATCGTTTTTCGTCATGATTTTTTTACTGCTTTGCTTCTGCCTTTTCCGTCAGGGCCTTGCGCTGAAAAGCAGCCAATTCGGCATTCCCTTTTTTTGCCAGCGCAAGAAGTTTGGCGAGGTCACCTTCAGAGAACGGATCTCCCTCGGCAGTGCCTTGAATTTCGACATACTTTCCGGCACTTGTCATGACGACATTCATATCCGTGTCGGAAGCACTGTCCTCAGCGTAATTCAAGTCCAGCACCGGTTCGCCGGACCACATGCCTACGGATACCGCGCTCACCTGTGCGAGGATGGGATCCTCAGAGATCATGCCCTTGGCGAGCATCCAATCCACGGCATCGCGAAGGGCAATCCAGGCGCCTGTAATCGAAGCGCAGCGCGTGCCGCCGTCGGCCTGCAGCACATCACAGTCGATCTGAATCGTATGTTCGCCGAGCTTTTTGCGGTCCACAACGGCGCGCAGACTCCGGCCAATCAAGCGCTGAATCTCCTGCGTGCGCCCCGTCTGTTTGCCGCGGGCAGCTTCACGGTCGGTGCGGGTACCGGTAGAGCGAGGCAGCAGCCCATATTCAGCCGTCACCCAGCCTTCGCCTTTGCCGCGAAGGAAATTCGGCACGCCGACCGTCACACTGGCGGTACAGAGCACATGCGTATCACCCGCACACATGAGAACGCTACCTTCAGCATATTTGGTGAAGCGCCGAGTGATTTCAACCGGGCGGAGAGTATCAGCAGCTCTAGCATCGGTTCTTATAAAAACATCTCTGTTCAACATCATTTGTACCCTAAAAACCTCTTTACAATATTAATTAAGACTTTCACGCATTTGTATAATAACTTATATACGTCAACCTTCCATGTATTATGCCATCATGAATTTAACATCTATTTATTTACCAAAAATCATAGGAAATGCAATAAGTGCCCCCATCCCATCAAAGAATCTCAGGGATCGCGTACGCAGATACATACGATTTATATTAGACGAACAATTACAGCCATTATGCAAGACTGAAAAATTGGTTGCAAACCATTTACAGACAAACTATATTAAACATAAAATATCACAATATCAATCATATCAACCCAAAAAACCAGCCTCGACGAGTGAGAAAATTGTATGGTAATATTGGGCTCAGGGAATCGAACATAGTCCAGAAATAATTAAAATATGCCTACAATCCGTAAATTCTTATTTTTCACAATATGGGTATAGTGTTATATATTTAAGTGACAATAACATTCGCGAATATTTAGATATTAATCCACTATACTTCAAGAAAGCATCAACAAAAAACGGCTACAGCATTGCCGTCCTTTCCGATCTTATACGCTTTGGTTTATTATATAATTACGGCGGCATTTGGTGCGACGCAACGGTTTTCATCTCCGGCAACCCTTATTATTTTATAGAAAATGATAGAATATTCTTTGAACGTAGCAATCAAGTTAAATTTAAAGAACGACTTAAATATGCCATGGTTAGTGATTATTTTAGGTGGGGTAAAGATGTTCGGGTTAACTGGCTTAACAGTATTATAAAAGCACCGAAACACGATATATTAATGCACCTACTTTGGGATATCCTAAATAAATACTGGAGTAACGAGAATAGATACGAATATTACTATCTCAGTCAGGTTTTATTTGACGAAATCATTAATAGAGAAAAAATTCCAAATTACTCATATTTATCTATAAGTGACACAGAACCACATGCGTTACAATTTGCAATTGCTAAAAACGCGAACGTTAGCGTCGCAAAGAAAATAATGAAAGAAATACCCATTCACAAACTAACATATAAGTTTCCTTCGCAAAAATCAGGTCAGGAAAATAATTTACTAAATAAATTCATACAAACAAATGGCACACTTCAAGAAGTATAAAATACTCACACTATTCCTCCTTCCGATGTATTGATGACTTACAAAACAATATTAGACATCCCTCGTCGGAATATTACTTTTTCAACACAGGATTGCATCTAAACCTATGCTTTCAATTGCCAGCATGACGGGCTATTTCGCCGCGGACGGGATGACGCCCGCCGGTACCGTCACCGTTGAATGCCGTTCCGTCAACTCCCGCTTTCTAGATCTCACGCTTCGTCTTGACGACACACTGCGCTTTGCCGAACCCGCTATTCGCGAGCGTCTGCAAAAGCGCCTCACGCGCGGCAAAGTTGAAGTCCGCATGTCGCTGTCAGCCGATGAATCGGCGCTGCCGGCTCAAATTAATGAAAGTGCGCTGAAGCGCCTCCTTGAGCTGCAGTCCGCCGTGCTGCGTCATTCTCCTGAGGCGGCAGAACTTTCGGTTTCAGAAATCCTTGAAATGCCGGGCATCGCCCATACCGCTCAAACGGATAAGGACGAACTGCTGCAGGCAGTTCTTGCCGTGCTCGACAAGACCCTGGACGGCTTCATCGCCGCCCGTGAACGTGAAGGCGCTGCGCTCGCCAAGGTCATCAACAGCTATATGGACAAGATGACGTCCGTCGTTGAAGAAGTCCGTGCGGCTATTCCGCAGATTCTTGCTCAGCTACAGGCCAAACTCGCCGCACGCCTTGAAGATGCGTTGTCTCAGACGCTCACGCAGCAGGGAACGCTGACGAAGGAAGAAATTACCGAACGGATCCGCCAGGAAGTCACGCTCTACGCCATGCGCATGGACGTTGACGAAGAGATGAACCGCTTGACCACTCATATTGCTGAAGTTCGTCGTCTGCTGGCCGCTGGCGGCGCTGTCGGACGCAAACTGGACTTCATGGCGCAGGAAATGAACCGCGAAGCCAATACGCTGGGCTCCAAGGCTGCTGCCATTGAAATGACGCAGGCTTCGCTCTCGCTCAAGATCACCATTGATCAGATGCGCGAACAAATTCAGAATTTGGAATAAGGAAGGACGAACATGCCTGAAGTGAGCATTAGTGAACATGCCCGCAAAACCCGCCATCCTGGACGACTTTTTCTCGTAACGGCACCCTCTGGTGCCGGCAAGTCGTCACTCGTCAATGCGCTTCTCGCTCGTCAGCCTAACATCAAGCTTTCAATTTCCAATACCACGCGCGACCCGCGGCCCGGTGAAGTGAACGGCCGCGAATACCACTTCGTCACCGAAGACATGTTCCTCGAGATGAAGTCGCGCGGTGAATTCCTCGAAAGCGCTTACGTCCATGGTCACTACTACGGCACGAGCCGCCCCTGGATCGAGTCCCAAATGGCTCGGGGCAATGACGTGCTCCTTGAAATCGATTGGCAAGGCGCTCGTCAGGTGCGCGAAAAATTTGAAGGGACCGTCGGCATCTTCATCCTGCCGCCCTCGATTGAGGCGCTTGAATGGCGGCTGCACCATCGCGGCACCGATTCTCCCCAGACGATTACACGTCGTCTGATGGGCGCAGGCGCCGAGATTGCACATGCTCCAGAATTCGAGTACGTTATAATTAATGAAGAATTTGATACGGCTCTGGCGCAGCTCGAAGCTATCGTAACAGCGAGCCGCCTCACTTATGAACAGCAGGCGCTTCGTCACCGCGACCAATTCGCCAATCTCGGCGTTCCGGTCTAATCTCCTGACGATTGAACCTGCCGCTCTTCAAACGAGCAGCATTCTCTTAAAAAATTTCTTTTACTGGGAGCGCATGCTCACTACAGAGGAGCGCTCTTCATTTTCCGCTCAAGATAAAAATGGCCCGCATTACTGTTGAAGACTGCCTGAAGAAAATCCCCAACCGCTTCCAGATGGTTTTAGTTGCCGCCTACCGCGCACGTCAGCTCTCTCAGGGCTATGCGCCGAAGATCGATGCCAAGGACAAGCCCGGCGTTATCGCACTGCGCGAGATCGCCGACGGATTGATCGGTACGGACATGCTTAAGAACGTCCGCTGATCCTCTCTAGGCGCGCTTCAGGACGGCCGGAAAGCCTCTCTGCTAAGGGGAGACGCCGGCCGTTTGTCGTCTCTTGGAAAAATAACTGCGTCCCTATAAAGATGAATACGCGACATTTCGCTGCAATCGCGCCACAATGGTAGGCAGATAAAAGAACTGGAATCAGAGCAATGGCCCTCGACAACCTTCCTGCTTTTCCCGACGACATGTACGACACCGCTCATGATGGTGCCGTTCCGCAGCCCGTCACACCGCGTAAGCCCATTTCGCCCTTCAGCTTCACGAAGCATCTTACGCGTACGCCCGTGCCGGTAGCCGTCGTTCCGGAAGATCTGCCCGACGCGGACCTGCCGCTCTTCACGCCGCAGCCTCCCGTTGGCGTCGTGACTGCTCAAGCATTGGTTGATACTTGCCGCAGCTATCTATCAAATGCCGACGTTGAAAAAATCCGCGAAGCCTACCGCTACGCCGACAACGCTCATTTGGGACAGTTCCGCAAATCCGGAGAGCCCTATATCACGCACCCGATTGCCGTGGCTTCCATTCTGGCGTCTTGGCGCATGGATGCCGAAACGATTGAAGCCGGCCTGATGCACGACGTGCTTGAAGACACCGGCACCAGCAAGCGGGAAATGGCCGAAAAGTTCGGCATTGAAGTGGCTGAACTCGTCGACGGCGTCTCCAAGCTCGATAAGCTTCGCTTTTCTTCAAACGAAATTGCTCAGGCCGAAAGCTTCCGCAAGATGCTGCTGGCCATGGCCCGCGACGTCCGAGTGATTCTCGTGAAGCTCGCTGACCGCATCCACAATATGCGTACGCTTGGCGTCATGCGCCCTGAAAAACGCGCCCGCATTGCTCGCGAAACGCTCGATATCTATGTGCCTATCGCACATCGTTTAGGACTTAACAATGTGTTTCGCGAACTGCAGGAACTTTCGTTCGCCAACCGCTACCCCTTCCGCTACAAAGTTCTCTACGCCAATGTTCTGAAAACGCGTCAGGCTCGCCGCGAATTCCTCGAAAAGATGATGGAGGATACTCGTACGGCACTTCTCAAAGCCGGTATTCCTTGTCGAATCCTCGGTCGTGACAAAACCATTTACGGCATTTACAACAAGATGCGCGAAAAGCATCAATCCTTTTCGGACGCGCTCGACATTTACGGCTTCCGACTCGTCGTGAAAAATCTTGACGACTGCTATCTCTCGCTCGGAGCCCTTCATCGCCGTTTCAAACCCGTTCATTCGCGCTTTAAGGACTTTATTGCCATCCCTAAGTCGAACGGCTACCAAAGTCTGCACACGACAGTGATTGGTCCAGACGGCACGCCGGTTGAGTTTCAGATACGAACAGAGGAAATGCACCGTATCGACGAAAACGGCATTCTCGTTCATTGGCTCTACAGCAGCAGCGAAGACACTTCTGACTTGCAGTCAAGAACAGCTGCGTGGCTTCAGAACTTGCTTGAAATCCAGCGTACCAGCACGGACAGCACAGAGTTTCTCGAAAACATCAAAGTCGACCTCTTCCCCAACCGCATTTACGTCTTCACGCCGAAGGGCAAGATTATTTCGCTTCCCAAGGGATCTACAGCCATCGACTTTGCCTACGAGATTCATACCGACGTGGGCAACCATACTCAGGCCGTTCGCATCAACGGCGAAGCCAAACAGCTTTCAACTGCGCTTCGTAACGGCGACCTTGTTCAAGTTGAAACCTCTCCGGATGCGCACCCATCCCCCGAATGGCTCGAATACGTGCATTCCGGCCGCGCCCGCGCGGAAATTCGTCAATATCTGCGCAGCTGCCAATTCGATGAATCAACGAAACTCGGCCGTCTAGCACTCGAAGCTCTGGCCAACGAACAAAAGATTGACTTCACTACCATTCCGATTTCGATTGAGGAGAAGCTTCTCAAGGAATTTGGTGCCGACAGTCTTGCCTCGCTATACGCCATGATCGGGCTCGGCAAGGCTCTCCCTGCCGCGGTTCTTCATCGACTGCGCTCGCTTATGCGCGAGGAAAATCTGGATTCCTCCGGAGAAGAACTCCCTGCCGTCATCATCAACGGCAATGAAGGCATCGCCCAGCATCTTGCGGTCTGCTGCCATCCGATTCCCGGTGACGACATCACGGGCTACAACCGCCCGGGACTTGGACTCACAGTACACCGTGAGGACTGCCCGCATGCCGCACGCGGCAAGCAGGCGGATCCCAACCGTTGGATGCATCTGGAATGGGGCCCAACGAAGCAGGGAGCCCACTTCTCAGTGCCGCTTGAAGTTCGCGTGAAGGACGCACACGCCGGCCTTGCGACTGTAGCAGCTGCCGTGGCTGAGGCTAATTCGAGCATCACTGCGGTAACGCTCGATGACTCTCAAGGCGAGCACATCGTGCATGTAACGGTTTTAGTGCGCGATAAAAATCACCTCATTCATGTCATGCGCACGATTCGTCAAAATGACGTTGTTATCAAGGTCAAACGCAGTCTTGAGGAAGGCGTTTCTACCAAAAAGAAAATCAATTAAACCGGTCTCAAGAACCACCGCGCCTTGAACAGCGGCTCCAATAAGAAGGGACGATTTTGAAGCTTCAAATCGTCCCTTTCTCATTGGCCTTTTGTGCGGACTTTACGGTAGCGGCTGCTGGTCGGTATAGGTAACTTCAAGAATTTCCAACGTATCTACGCCGGCTGGATGCGTGCTTGTAGCCGGCGTCGGGAGCTTCACTTCGTCTCCTTCATGACGACGAAGGAATACACGCGCAATGGGACTAATCCAACTCACATCGCCGTGCTCTGCATCTGCTTCATCGATTCCAACAATGCGAATCTTGCGCTCTTCTCCACGCTGATTGCAGTAAAGAACCGTAGCGCCAAAAAAGACTTGATCCGTTTCGGGATGAGCCGCAGGGTCCACAACCTCAGCGGACTCAATACGTTTATTCAAAAAGCGAATGCGACGATCAATCTCACGCAGTCGTTTTTTGCCGTACAGATAGTCACCGTTTTCGCTGCGATCACCGTTGCTGGCCGCCCAAGCCACAACATTCACAACATCAGGACGCTCAACATTCACTAGATGCTCACGTTCATCAAGTAAGCGGCGGTAGCAAGCCGGCGTCATGTAATTCTTAGTATTGGGGGGAAGTCCCGGAAGTTTCACTTCTTCATCATCACTATCAGCCATGATGCATCCTTTACAGCTTTAGGAGCACTGATTCTCAATACCCCCACACTCTACTTCACTAGAGAATCTTCAAAATTATTGTCTGTTGCATTCAGAAACAGCAAATATGTCAGTTTCAAGACTGCATAACGACAAAACCGGAAGGTCCCACGGAACCTTCCGGTTGAAATTCTGGTGGTGGAGAGGAGGAGGATCGAACTCCCGACCTCTGCATTGCGAACGCAGCGCTCTCCCAGCTGAGCTACCCCCCCGCCAGAGGAGAGGAATTATGCCTCTCACCCCAATTCTTGGCAAGAGAGTCCATCCAACCATCACATATATGCGGTATAGCACAACTCAGATCGGCTCTTTGTACATTTAGCAAAGAATCGTTCCGTCTTCCCACATCACAGATTCGGCAGTGGCATGCGCCATAATGTTGCACATGCAGAAGATTGATTTTCACTTCAATGTCCCCAATCGCCTACGGTATGCGTGTCTTGTTGCGCGTACTGTCTATAAGCGTGGACTCACACTCGCGATGTGGTCGTCGGAGACGAAAAAACTCACAGAGCTCGACGAGTTGCTGTGGCGGTTTGATGATCTCGCATTTCTTCCGCATGTTTTCGCTGATGATTGTCACGCAGCTGAAACGCCCATTCTTCTTTCAACCAAACTGCCTCAGCTCACCGGTGACGTACTTGTGCTGCTCGACGACGCACTGCCCGCTAACTGGCAGAAAGAATTCGGACGTTTTTCACGCATCATTGATGTTGTGAGCACTGAGCCCTCCGAACTCAAACTTTCGCGCGATCGTTGGCGTGCCTATAAAGCGGCTGGTGTGGAACTCGCCGCCTATGACCGCCGCAAATAATCCGCTGCCGACCCATTTTGAAGGACTTCACCCATGAACCGTCAGGAACCTGTTATCGATTCACGGTTTCTTAAATACCGCACGCTGAAGGATCGCGTGGACCTTCCTTGGGAAACTGTCGAAAATTTAACGAAACAGACGCAGACACCAATCCCAACACAGGTGCATGTTCAGTCGCAGTCCGTTGCTGAAATTGAGCCTCAGCCATTCGAGCCTCAGCCCTTGATTCTGACTGAAGCGGAAAAGAAAGCGCTTATTGCCCGTCTTGCACCAGCAGTAGAAGCCGCACTTCGAGAAAACTTGAAGAATACGGTTGAGATGGCAGCCGAAAATGCAGTAACCCGGATCAAAGCAGATCTCGAACGTTCCGTAGCATCAACCATTCAGCAGGCCGTCGCCGCAGAAGTCCAAAAACTCGACCTCTCCGACATCATCAAGCGCTGAATCATTTTCGAATGCAGAAGCCCGTTGACTCAAGGCAGCAGTTGTTCGTGAGAAAATGGCGAAATGCTTTGAATTTACGCAGAGGACGGTCATGTGACCTGCCTCTGCTTTTGATTTTTCCTTGCGCGCTCTTGGTATGACCCCCAGCGATCGCGCGAAACCCTCTTTGTTAGTCGACAACTCACCATGACGGATAAAGAAACGCAGGAACTCGCCAAGAGTTTTGAACCCAATGAAATTGAAGCGCGCTGGTACCCTGCCTGGGAAAAGAGCGGCTGCTTCAAGGCCGGCCTTGATCCGAAAAAGCCTGCTTTTTCCATTCAGCTCCCCCCGCCCAACATTACAGGCATCCTGCACATGGGCCATGCCTTTAATCAGACCGTAATGGATACGCTTACCCGCTATCACCGCATGGCGGGCTACAACACAATGTGGCTGCCGGGCACCGATCATGCCGGCATTGCCACGCAGATCGTTGTAGAACGCAAGCTTGAGAAGGAAGGCATCTCCCGTCGAGACATGAAGCGTGAAGACTTCATTGCGAAAATCTGGGAATGGCAGAAGTTCTCCGGCGGCACGATTCTGGAACAGATGCGCCGTATGGGTGACAGCGTGGATTGGGATCGCCTTTACTTCACGATGAACCCGAAGCTCTCGAAGGTTGTCATTGAAACTTTCGTGAAGCTTTACGAAGAAGGCCTCATCTACCGCGGCAAGCGTCTGGTCAATTGGGATCCGAAACTCCAGAGCGCTGTTTCTGACCTTGAGGTTGAAAGCGAAGAAGCTGACGGTCATCTTTGGGAAATTCGCTACCCCGGCGCTGATGGCTCAGAAGGCGTCATCGTTGCAACGACCCGCCCGGAGACGCTTTTTGGTGACCAAGCCGTAGCGGTTCACCCCGAAGATGAACGCTACAAGTCACTTGTCGGCAAGAGGCTGAAACTCCCACTCACTGATCGTGAAATTCCTGTCATTGCGGACGAATACGTTGATCGTGAGTTTGGATCGGGCTGCGTGAAGATCACGCCGGCCCATGACTTCAACGACTTTGAAGTCGGCCGCCGCCACAATCTTGCCATGCTCAATGTTCTGACGAAGACTGCCCGTATGAACGAGAATGTACCGGCGAAGTATCAGGGCATGGATCGCTACGAATGCCGCAAGGCCGCAGTTGAGGATCTCAAAGCTGCAGGTCTGCTTGTCGCCGTGAAGCCCATCAAACATATGGTGCCTCGTGTTTCTCGTACCGGTGAGATCGTCGAACCGATGCTCTCCGAGCAGTGGTACATGGCAATGAGTAAGCCCGCTCCTGAGGGCTCTCTCTATCCGGGCAAGTCAATCGCTGAAGTGGGACTTGATGCGGTTGAATCCGGCGAAGTAAATATCTTCCCGGCTGAATGGCGCGGCGTCTATCGTCAGTGGCTCGAAAATATTCAAGACTGGTGCCTCTCTCGTCAGCTCTGGTGGGGTCATCAGATCCCTGCCTGGTATGACGAAGCTGGCCGAGTCTATGTTGCGCGTACAGAAGAAGACGCGCAGAAGCAGGCAGGCGAAGGTGTAAAGCTTACGCGCGACGAAGATGTGCTCGACACGTGGTTCTCGTCCGCCCTTGTCCCCTTCTCGACCCTTGGCTGGCCCAATCCCGAAGGCGACGAAAAAACCGCCTACGACCTCTATCTGCCGAGCACCGTGCTCGTAACCGGCTATGACATTCTCTTCTTCTGGGTAGCCCGCATGGTGATGATGACGCGTCACTTCACGGGGCGGGTTCCTTTCAAGAATGTCTATATTCACGGCCTCGTGCGCGACGCAGAAGGTAAGAAGATGTCTAAGAGCGAAGGCAACACGCTTGATCCGCTCGACATCATCCAAGGCATTGACCTTGAGCACCTCATTGAGAAAAACACCCGCGGTCTGCGCCAGCCCGAAAAAGCTCCGATCGTTGAAGCCAAGCTCCGCAAGAACTATCCGAACGGGATTGCTGCCCATGGCGCTGACGCCCTTCGCTTCACCATGGCGGCGTATGCGACGCTCGGCCGCAACGTCAACTTTGATCTGAAGCGAGCTGAGGGATACCGTAATTTCTGCACTAAGCTTTGGAACGCCACGCGCTTTGTACTGATGAACGTTGAAGGAAAGGACTGCGGTGTCGGCGCTACGGCGAACGAACCCATGGAGCTCTCCTTTGTCGACAAGTGGATCATCAGCGAATTCGAACGCACGGTGAAGGAAGTGACGACAGCCTACGAGGACTATCGCCTCGACAATGCTGCCAATGCCATCTATTCCTTCGTCTGGAATCAGTACTGCGACTGGTATGTAGAACTTTCCAAAGTTCAGCTGCGCGGTTCTGAAGCCGAACAGCGTGCTACGCGTCATACCCTTGTCACGGTGCTCGAAGCAGTTCTGCGCCTCGCCCATCCGATCATTCCGTTTATCACGGAAGAGCTTTGGCAGAAAGTTTCTCTCACGGCTGGCGTGCGTAAGGCAGATGAAGATGCCTTCCTCATGCTCCAGACCTATCCGACATTTGATACGGCGAAAGTGGATACCGTCGCCGTGGCGCGCATGACGACCATTCAGGCGCAGATCGACTCCATCCGCAATCTGCGAAGCGAAATGAAGCTTCCGCCGTCGCAGAAGATGCCGCTCCTCATTTCTGGACCAGAAGCAGAATGCGCAGCTGCAGCACCTTATCTGCAGCAGCTTGCACGCCTTGAATCCGTTACACATGTCGAGGATCTTCAGCAGGCCGCTCAGGGCTCTGTCGCGCCCGTGGCCATCGTTGGCGACTTCAAACTGATGCTCAAGGTTGAAATTAACGTCAAAGCTGAACGAGAACGCCTTTCCAAGGAAGCTGCTCGTCTTGCCGGAGAAGTCAAGAAATGCCAGAGCAAGCTGGGCAATGAACGCTTCGTCTCCAAGGCTCCTGCTTCTGTAGTGGACACAGAAAAGAAGCGCCTTGCGGAATTCACGGCGCTCCTTGCTAAGGTTGAGGAGCAGCTCAGCAAACTGCCTCAGGCATAAACTGCTTGCATCCGGAGAGATTCGCTTTAGCGAATCTCTCCAATCGCAGATAACACAAGAGCCGCGAAGTTGACTTTGCGGCTCTTTCTTTTATTTGGCCTGCCCGGCAGGAATCGAACCCGCGACCCTCTGCTTAGAAGGCAGATGCTCTATCCAACTGAGCTACGGGCAGGTCTACGTTGAATTCTGGTCGGGGCGGCGAGATTCGAACTCGCGACATCTTGCTCCCAAAGCAAGCGCGCTACCGGGCTGCGCTACGCCCCGAAGAATGCGGATTATAGGGGATCCTTGATTCTTTTGCTTCCGCACCAACCTATTAAAGGCCGATTTCGGCCGACACCCTTTAAAATTATCTTTTTATCTCCATCCTCATACTAAGAAGAGGCAAGTCCATGAGCCAAGCTCAAGACAATTCCAACGATCCCCTGCATGCCAAGAAAAAGGCCTGGTCCGGCCGCTTCAACGAACCCGTTGACGCCTTTGTACTCCGTTACACGGCAAGCGTTGATTTCGACAAACGCATGGCGCTCGTTGATATCGACGGCTCCGTTGCACACGCCACGATGCTCGCCAAAGTTGGCGTCATCTCAGAGCAGGATCTGGCAGACATTAAGCGAGGCATGGCTCAGATTCGTGAAGAAATCCAAACCGGCAAGTTTGAATGGCAGCTTGAACTTGAAGACGTGCATCTCAATATTGAAGCTCGACTCACTGCATTGATTGGTGACGCCGGCAAGCGTCTTCACACCGGTCGCTCCCGCAACGATCAGGTTGCAACCGATATCCGCCTCTACTTGCGCGGTGAAATCGACGAAATTATTCGTCGTGTCGAGCATCTTCAGGAGGTCCTCGTCGCTCAGGCTGAAAAGAACTACAACGTCATCATGCCTGGCTTTACGCATATGCAGGTTGCTCAGCCGGTTACGTTTGGTCACCATATGCTTGCCTATGTCGAAATGCTCGAACGCGATCATGCCCGTCTGATTGACCTGCGTCATCGCGTCAATTCGTCACCTCTTGGCGCAGCTGCCCTTGCGGGTACGACTTACCCCATTGATCGTGAATACACAGCGAAGCTCCTTGGTTTTGAAACGGTTGCTCAGAATTCATTGGACGCCGTTTCAGACCGTGACTTTGCCATCGAGTTCTGCGCAGCAGCCTCGCTCATCATGGCGCACATTTCCCGCCTCTCTGAAGAGCTCGTCATTTGGATGAGCCAGCGCTTCGGCTTTATCAAGTTGCCGGACCGCTTTACGACGGGCTCCTCCATCATGCCGCAGAAGAAGAATCCGGACGTTCCGGAAACAGCTCGCGGCAAATCCGGTCGTGTTTATGGCGATTTGATGTCGATGCTCACCCTTATGAAGGGGACTCCGCTCGCTTACAACAAGGATTTCCAGGAAGATAAAGAACCGGTCTTTGATGCGATTGATACCGTCAAGGATACGCTTCGCGCCTTCTGCGACATGATGGCTGGTGTGGAACCCCAGCCTGAAGCCATGCACCAGGCTGCGCAGATGGGCTTCCCCACAGCAACTGACCTTGCTGACTATCTTGTCCGTCACGGCGTTCCTTTCCGTACAGCCCACGACATCGTCGGTCAGACGGTTCGAGCTGCTGCTGAGCGCAAGTGTGGGCTTGAAGAACTCCCCCTTGAAGTTCTGCAGAGCTTCTGCGACAAGATTGAAGCAGATGTCTATCCGGTGCTTAGTCTTGAAGGATCCGTCAAAGCCCGTAATCATGTGGGCGGCACGGCACCGAATCAAGTGCTTGCTCAGGTGAAGCGCTGGGAAGAGATTTTTAACCTCCGAAAAAACTAATATCTCGCGTAAAAAGTCGTTATGGACTCACGTTCATAACGACTTTAGGAAAATGAACTGGGTCTAATATTATGGAATGTTATGTTATTAATCTTGATCGTTCTCCGGATCGATGGGAGCATATGCAAAAACAACTCTCTACCATTGGCACCCAGCATACATCCTTAAAAATTCAGAGAGTTGTAGGAGTAGATGGATATAAACTTACGGAAAATGAAATATCATTTCATCAACAATCAGCATTCAGTTTATCAAAAATTGCTTGCCAAAGAGATCTTTCAAAAGCGGAAATTGGATGTTATTTATCACACAAAAAATGTTGGGAAAAATTAATAAACTCATCGAGTGACTGGGGACTAATCCTTGAAGACGACATAACAATTTTTCCATCTGCATCTAAATATATTGAATCTCCTTCATGGATACCTAAAGGAATTGATCTCGTCCAAATATTTATACCTACCAACCCTTGGCTTGCTCTAGTAGATAAGAAAAATATCAAATTACCCAACAACGCAACACTTTATCATCCACTCAAGCCATCTCCTATTGGTTGCTTAGCCTACTTCATATCTAAGAAAGCAGCAGAAGAAGCTATTGAGCGCAGCCAAAAACTTAGCATGCCGGTTGATGAGTTTCTTTTTTCCCCTCTCTCTGCTTTTGCCAAACATCACCCTGTTTGGCGCCTCAATCCCGCTGTAATATGTCATGGAGAATTTCAGTCTACAATACAAGCCAAAGACTGCAAAGATCGAAATGCATATGGTAATAATTACATTGCTAAATATAATCCCTTAAGGTATATTCTAAGACAAAAACACAATATTAAAAAACTATTTGCCCTAAGACAAACTTTCACCATCGAACAATAACAATGAATATCGCTATTCTAAACTTTACCCATATAGGGACATTGATTTGCAATTTGCCCTTAATAAAACGGATAAGAGAAAGGTATCCACAAGCTAAAATAACATTATTTACATGCCGCAGAAATGGTGTTATAAATGATATTATATCTCAACAATATGGAGTAAGGACCATATGCTTAAATCATGATTTTACAGGGTTCAAACGATATGTATCAATAATTCAATTAGCCTGTAAATTCTATAAAAAATTTGATATCGGCTTCTGTGGACTGGAACCGAGAAAAACCGACCATATTGCTCTTGCCTTACTTTGTAAGGAAAGCTTTGCATATTGTGAAAATAATTGGCATAGCAAATTAATCACTCATCAGATTCCATTTACAAAAATGGGCTACTCATACCTTCATCAATCTCAATTTTGCGCTAACGTAGCCCCTCCCTCTACAACAATATCACCGGATGAGTGGCCCGTCTTTCACTTACAATTCAACAAGAAATTATTAAAGCATAAATTTGTGCTGCCTGAAAATGAAATACTAATTTATTATTCCATCGAGAATAATAGGGAAACAAGCACTCTGTCGGAATGCAGGTTGTTAAAAATTATACGTGCATTAAAGAATAGTATAACATTTAATTTAATAATCAATAGTTCAAAACCGATTCCGCCCTCTTTAGTTAAAAAATTAACGTTGATAACAAATACCTTCCCAGTTCAAACTAAAGAATTTTCTGAATTTCTTGAACTATTGTCAGTTTGCGATTTATGTCTGCTTGGTGATGGAGGCACTTCTCATATAGCAGCAGCATTAAATATTCCAGAAGTAGTACTTTTCGGAGCAACTTCGACAACAAATTGGCAACCTTTATCAAATAAATCAGCGATATTATTTGACCAATTTAATGTCAATAACATTCCAATTGATGATATAGTTAATGCCATTCTTCAGAAAATAAAATCAGCCCCCTCCCCATAAAGTCAAAAAAGATCGCAATAATTAAATACTCATGAATATCTATGACTAAGTCGAGTGCGTCAGCACTCTAAACAGAGTGGCACAAATGACCAGAAATAATTTTCAGTAATATATATTTGTCACTCTAACAACTTTCTCGACGATTTACCACCAAATAGCATTTATAGTCATCGATAAGATCATATTTAATACTAAGAAGAGCGTTACAATTTCACTCATTGCACCTCAAGTATATTCAACAGCCTTACAATCAACCATTTTAATTAATCTTTTAACATTTTCTAAAGAAGGAAAAAATTGGACATTACCAGATAAATTGGCAGACCTGACGGTGATATTAATGACTGGGAAATGTCCTTCTACATTGGAATGTCGTTGCTGTAAAAATGAATATGTCTTCAGGGTATCAATAGAATCCACACATATTGTTATTGCTTTTATCCGAGCACAAACAGCATCATCTGCTGACATAATTTCTTCTGGATAGATTGTCACCTTCTTAGAAAAATCATCATATTTTGGCCGTCCCTTGACCCAAACAGCCATCTTGGGCGCAATCCAAGTCTTCAGTGTTGCCCAAAGATCCGAAAATGCGAAAAACTCTATACTGTGTGTCCCATCGTCAATACCGACGACACCCATTACACCGCGTTTCCCATTGATTTGACGAATAGAAGATATAACCCCGCCGACGCAAACGTTCTCTTTGCTGACCTGAAGCTCATCAAGAGGCATGCATCCGATTGCCCGGAGATCGTCCTTATATTCATCAAAGAAATGACCGGACAGTGCGAAGCCGAATGCCGTCATCTCTTCTTCTAGATTTCGGCGGAAAGACCACTGTTCGCCCTCTACCCAATTGACGATCTTTTTAGTCTCTTCTCCGCCGAAAAGACTGTCTTGACCTGCGCTTTGACGTACGGCGGCGCCACCTTGCAATGCATTACTAATGTTGCTGAAAAGCTTGCCTCGATCTGCATCTATGGAATCAAACGCCCCTGCACGTACCATGCTTTCAAAGATGCGGGAATTAACGCCTTCTACACGAGCAGCAAAGTCAAAAATATCTTCAAATGATCCATTCGCTTCGCGCTCGGACACAATTGCTTCAACTAAAGCACGGTTGATACCTTTAATCGCACCGAACCCAAGCTGAATGACGTTTTCTGTCGGCACGGAGAAGAACCATTCACTCACGTTCACGTCGGGCAGTCTGAAGTCCACGCCATTTGCTCGAGCGTCATCGATCAGTGCCTTCATCTTGTCACCGTCGTCCATCACCATGCACAAGTTGGCCGCAAAGAATGCCGCTGTGTGATGGACCTTGAGATATGCCGTCTGGTATGCAACATAAGAATAAGCTGCGGCGTGCGACTTATTAAAGCCGTAGCCCGCAAACTTTTCCATCAAGTCGAAGATCTCCGTGGCAACCGATTCCTTTACGCCTCTTTCTCCTGCACCCTTAATAAAAACAGCACGCTGGCGCTTCATCTCTTCGACATTCTTTTTACCCATTGCGCGACGCAGCAAATCTGCGCCGCCCAATGAGTAACCGCCCACCACCTGAGCCACACGCATCACCTGTTCCTGATAGACCATGATGCCGTAGGTTTCCTTAAGGACCGGTTCCATCCGGTCGTCAAGGTATTCAACCTTTTCCCGCCCAAATTTTCGATCGATATAGGACGGAATCAGATCCATTGGGCCCGGACGGTAAAGTGCATTCAAAGCCACCAAGTCTTCTAGTCGATCTGGACGCGCCTGTTTCAAAAGTCCCCGCATGCCATCCGATTCAAACTGGAACACTGCGGCGGTATTGGCTTGTTGGAAGAGTTCATAAGTCGCCGCATCGTCGACCGGAATACGTTCAAGTTCAAAATGCTGCTCTGGATAGAGCTTGTCGATGATCTCTACTGCTTTGGCAAGAATTGAAAGTGTGGTGAGCCCCAAGAAGTCAAACTTCACAAGGCCAACGTTTTCCACGTCCTTCTTATCGAACTGACTGATAGTGTTTTCGGGACGCCCGTCGGAGTTGTAGAGCGGACAGAAATCCGTGAGCTTCCCTGGTGCGATCAGCACGCCTCCGGCGTGCATACCGAGGTTCCGTGTCAGGCCCTCCAACGGTTTGGCGAGTCGAATGATTTCTTTATATTCGTCATCGCGTTCAATTGCCTCTTTGAATTCCGGCACCTCGGCAATTGCATCGTCGAGAGAAATGTTCCGCCCCGGCTGCATGGGAATAAGCTTCGCGAGCGCATCCGTCTTCATGTACGGAACGTCTAGAGCGCGCCCCACATCACGCACAACCGCCTTGGCGCCCAGCGTGCCGAACGTAGCAATCTGACTCACGGCATCCACACCGTAGGTTCGCTTGACGTAGTCAATCGTACGGTCTCGGTTGTACTGACAAAAGTCGACGTCAAAGTCAGGCATGGAGACGCGTTCCGGATTCAGGAAGCGTTCAAACAGCAAGTCGAAATGAAGGGGGTCCAAATCCGTAATGCCGAGCGAATAAGCGACGAGCGAACCCGCACCAGATCCTCGGCCTGGTCCCACTGGCACGCCATGCGTCTTCGACCAATTGATAAAGTCCTGCACGATCAGGAAGTAACCAGGAAACTTCATCCCTTTAATAATGCCAAGCTCATATTCAAGGCGCTTGTCATAGGGCGGACGCTTTTCTTCCAAAACCTTCGGATCTGGATACAAAAACTCGAGGCGCTTTTGCAGACCTTCCTTTGAGAGCTGATCGATGTAGTCGTCAAGCGACATGCCGTCGGGCGTCGGGAAAAGCGGCAGTTGAGGCTTAGAAAGCACGCCGTCCAAATTGCATCGTTTGGCAATTTCCACTGTATTTTCGATGGCGGCCGGGATATCTGCGAAGAGCTCGCACATCTCGGCTTCGCTTTTCAAATACTGTTCCGGCGTATAGCGCTTGACGCGTCGCGGATCCTGCAGCGTGTAGCCCTCGGCAATCGAACAACGCACTTCATGTGCTTCAAAGTCTTCGGGCTTAAGGAATTGAATAGGATGCGTGGCTACTACTGGCAGCTGCTCCTCAACTGCGAAATTCGCCAGGCGAGCCGTGGCGAGTTCGTCTGTCGGACGACCGGCACGCTGCAGTTCAACATAAAAGCGGCCCGGAAATTGAGCTTTAAAGCGTTCTGCCGCTTCGTGAGTCAGCGCCCACTTCTTGCCTAACAGCAAAGAACCCAATTCGCCCTGCGCAGCGCCCGACAATGCAATGAGCCCTTCGGATCCGCCGTCATCAAACCATTTGGGATCCACCAAACCTCGAGCTGCATCATTGTTCGTCAAGAATGCCTTGGTCAGCAGCACTGAGAGCGAATGGTAGCCCTCGTGATTCATACAAAGGACCCCCAGCCGGAAGGGTTTATTGAGATCCTTCGGATTAATGACCTTTAAGTCACACCCAAGAATGGGTTTCAGCCCTGCCGCCAGCGCATGCGTATAAAAGCGCAGGCCGCCGAAAACGTTCATCAAGTCGCTGATGCCCACTGCAGCACCGCCGCCCTCAAGAACGGCATGGATCATGGGGTCAATGCGGACAATGCCGTCCGTAATTGAGTATTCAGAGTGGAAACGCAGGTGAACGAAACGTGGAGACGGCATCAGCGTAAAACAAAGAAAGGCGTGCAGAAATGAAAACGGCGCCCGGTTCCTCAACAGGCCTTGTTGAAGAAGGAGCGCCGCAGTTCGGAGGCAGTATGAATTAAGACTGCTTCAGCAAACGAATGCTCACTTCAGGGTCGTATGGCTGAATCTTATCGCGGAGTGCTTCACTTACAAGCACATCCTTCAAATTGTCCTTCAGCAGCACCGCATGCACGTCAGGGTGAGCGAGCAAAAATGCCTCAGCCTTCTCCCATCCCATAGCAAAGAGTGCCGTGCAAAGGGCATCCGCCCGTGCACCGTTTTGATCCACAATCGTCACGGATGCAATGTCCGTTGCTACTGGCTGGCCTGTCGTGGGGTTAAGAATATGCCCATAGCGATGACCGTTCTTCTCGAAGTTGCGTTCGTATGCACCAGAAGTAATAACGTTTGTATCGCTCGCAGCAACCACAGCAAAGTAGGCGCCGCGGCTCTTATCGGGACTCTGCAGACCAATACGCCATGGCGTTCCCGGGTATTTTTCCCCCATTGCTACGATATTGCCGCCCAAATCAAGCAACGCATGAGTTGCTCCGGCAGCCTTGAGTTTCTCTGCAAGTTTCTGTCCAATGTAGCCCTTAGCAATAGCGCCCATATCAACATTTTGGTCACGGCCAATCTGCATGAACCACTTGCCGTTCTCCTCCGTCACACGGACGTGGCGATGATCCACTCGGCGAATCGCTTCCTTGATCGCCTCATCACTTGGCACATGATCGCCGCCGAAACCGATCTTCCAAAGGTTCACCAACGGTCCAATCATCGGTTCAAATGCCGAATGGGTCATGTCTGCAATAGTGAGCGCTTCCCGAGTCATCTCGGCGATTTCGGGCGTGACTTCTACCTTCTCGCCGGCATGCTTATTGACATTGTTGAGGGGAGAATCCTTATGCACGCTCATCATGTCGTCAAAGCGCACCACCTCATCCTCAACGATTTGCGCAAAACGCTTCGTCTCTTCTGGTGTCTTCCCAAAGACTTTGATCTGGACAACCGTTCCCATATGGAAGGTCGTTGTGTCTAATTCGTATTCTTTGGCTTCCTGCTGCTCAGACTCGGCAGCAGCTGCCGTTTCTGCAGCATGAATAGAAAGTACCGGTAACGAGGCACAGAGAGCCGCAGCCGCGGCAAGCCAAAAGATTTTTCTTGCAAACATCACGTATCAGAACAGAGATAGGAAGCTCAGACAACAAAAAAGGAGGACGCCGCAGATGCGAGAATCCTCCTTTTCGGATTCAGGGCTTCCGGAGAAGCCGCTGTCCTTAAGCCGAATTACTGGGCCTTGGAAAGGGCGTCCTTAACGGCAGCCTTGATGCCTTCGGACGACAGCGTGGCGCCGCCGACGGAGTCAACGCCTTCAACGCCGTTCTTCTTGACGATTTCCGGAATCATCTGTTCGATCGGAGCAGCGATGATCATTTCCGTTTCGCCGTGCTTGACGACCTTGACGTCGGCAATCTTGCCGCCCTTAACGTCGACCTGAACGGTGATCACGGATTCGCGGCCCTTGCCTTCACCCGTGTAGGAGCCATCTTTGTAGGTGGCAGCCTGGGCACCGACGGCGAGCAGAGCGGCAGCGGTAGCGACGATGATCTTCTTCATGATGTCAAATTCCTCGAGTATTTGTGTGCGGTGACTTGCCTGGAACTCTTTAAAACCGATTCCGGCAGAAGTCTTTGCTTCAGGAGCCGACAGTAAAAACCCGTCAGCTCAGCTGACGGGTCATATTATCACAGTGAAAAATGAAATCTACGGGTTAAGTCTCATTTGCTGCTTAGGCCCCTCGCATTAATTCTTTCGAATTATTTCCCCCAAGAGTCGCGCAAACCCACAGAAAGATTGAAGACCGGATGTTCGGGAGCATGATCCTTACGATCAGCAACGAAGTATCCCGTACGCTCAAACTGGAAACGCTCTTCATTGGCTGCATCAGCAGTGCAAGGTTCCACATAACCCTGAAGAATCGTCTTGGAGTTGGGGGTTAGATGATCAAGGAACGATCCTTCGCCCGCTTCAGGATTCGGCTCATTAAAGAGCCGGTCGTACACCCGGAATTCCGCCGCACGGGCTGTCTGGGCATCAAGCCAATGAATCGTAGCCTTGGTCTTCACGGACATTGAGCCTTCCGTGCCGGACTTGGTCTCGGGGAGATAATTCGCGTGAACAGCCGTCACACGCCCCTCTGCATCCTTTTCAAAAGACGTCGGAACGATCACATACCCGTAGCGCAAGCGCACGGGCTTAGCAGGAGAACCGTCCGCCGGCACCGTTAAACGACGGAAACCCTTTGGCGGCACTTCAGCAAAATCAGTTTCTTCAATCCAGAGTTCACGAGAGAACGTGATGATGCGGGAACCCATTTCAGGCTTTTGCGGGTGATTCTCTGCAACCAGCTCTTCAGACTGCCCCTCGGGATAATTGTCGATAATGAGCTTCAAAGGTTTCATCACAGCCATACGGCGATGTGCACAGCCTTCGAGATCCTCGCGCAGGCACTGCTCGAGAACGCTGTAATCGATCCATCCGCCCGACACCTTTGAGATGCCGCAGCGCTCAGCAAACATCTGCATACTTTGAGGTGTATAGCCGCGTCGACGCAGGCCAATGATGGTCGGCATGCGAGGATCATCCCAACCATCGACATACTTTTCCTTCACCAGCTGAATGAGCTTACGCTTGCTCACCACAACATAGGTGAGACTCAGACGATTGAATTCATACTGATGTGAAAGCAGGAAAAAGTTGAGACGAATAACAGCAGAAAGCGCCGACTGAAGAAGCGGCGTGAAGTGTTCAGGATGATCTGTGAGCAGTTCAAAAAGTGCCTTGACTGAAGCGTCGGACACATCCGGGACGCCATTCGTCCATCCATTGAGAATACTTGCAGCACTCTGCTCCACAGCACTTTGGCCGAGTTTCTCGCGAGCAGCAAAGCAAGCTGCGGCAAACTCAGCAGCTTTTGGATGCGTACTGTCCTTCATCTGAGTGAGGACAGCCTTGGCTTCCTCGAACTGCGGCGTGCGCAGTACCGGAACCACGCGTTCAAGCGCCCAGTCATAGAAAGCACGCTGATCCTCAAACTCCAGAGTGCAAATGGAATGCGTGATTTCTTCAAGCGAATCTTCAATCGGATGCGCAAACGTATACATCGGATAGATGCACCATTTGTCTCCCGTTGCATGGTGTTCGGCAAAACGAATGCGGTAGATCGCCGGGTCACGGAGATTCATGTTGGGACTGGCCATGTCGATGCGCGCCCGCAGCACCATTGAGCCCTCCGCATGCTTGCCCTCACGCATTTCACGGAAGAGCCGCAAGTTTTCTTCAATCGGGCGATCACGATACGGTGAATTTTTGCCGGGTTCCTTCAGCGTGCCGCGATTGTCACGCATTTCGTCTGCAGTCTGCTCATCGACATAAGCGTAGCCCGTGCGAACCAGGTGTTCTGCAAACTGATACATGTATTCGAAGTAAGAACTTGCAAAATAGAGATTTTTCTCTCCGCCATGCTCCCACGTGAAACCGAGCCAGCGTACGCTGTCAAGAATGCCGTCAACGTACTCCTGATCT
>ULVZ01005740.1_pt1 | contig 37124 bp, 48 predicted proteins | sample 1959901 | NCBI WGS metagenome assembly ULVZ01 (sample SAMEA4835800, study PRJEB28245) | human gut metagenome | biome: gut microbiome; material: fecal sample | place: Denmark | collected 2008 | reverse complement strand
CCGTAAATCTTCAGGACCGTTCCGAAGCGGATTGGGCGAAGCTGATGGATCAGGACGTCGATAATAGTGCAAATAATCCCGGTGTGGTAAACCTGGGTATTGAATAATCCAAGTAAAGTGTAACGTTATGTACAGAAAAAGAGAAAGAGAATTCCAGTATCCTCCCGGAATTGAAAAGATTATTGAGGATGTGATCGGTGGCGGGACGATTGACCGCAGAGACTTGCAGAACGCTTTGTTCAATGGCAAGGCGTTGGATGAACTGCCTCCGATTGTAATAGTAGTAAAAGATCCGGAAACAGGGCTGTATCATGTATTGAAGACGGCAATGGCTTCCGATGCTGGTAGTGAAACAACTTATAAGGTGGCCAAGAATCATCTGTTCGGTGTGGGTGACTTCGTGACGATTGGTGGCGCTTTGACTGGCGCTTCCGATAAGATCACAGCTATCGATAAGAGTAATGCGGATTTCGATACGATTACGTTGGCAGCAACGATTGGGGCTGCAACAAAAGGTCAAGTATTGGTTCAGGCTAAAGACAAGCAGGCTGCGAAAGCCGCCAAGTTACCTTATGATGGCGAATTGGTCGTCACGATGAATAAAGTCGACTTGACTGTAGCTAACCAGCAGTCCGGGTTATTGGTAAGAGGTACGGTAAACGAATCCTGTATGCCGTTCCCGGTAGATAAGGACTTAAAGACATTAATGTCGTTTATCCGTTTTGTGTAATCCATTAAAATCTGATATATGGAAAGAAGTTTAATTAAACAGGTGAATAAAAAGAACATGGCAGCTCGTTTGAATACCCGCCATGTGAAACCAGTCGTTTTCCCGAACTTCTTCGGGGTGAAAAGAAAGACTTCGTTGAAGTGGGAGACACTGACCGGCGAGAAGGGTGCTCCGGTAATGGCAGATGTGATCTCTTTTGACGCTTCCGCTCCGCAGAAGACGCGCGAGGTAATCAGCAAGTTGTCCGGTGATATTCCAAAGACAGCCGTTAAGCGTGGTATGAACGAAAGTGATTACAACGAGTACAAACAGTTGGAACGTGACGCACAGGGTGACGCAGACCAATTGGCATTGCTGAACCTGGCTTTCAAGGATCAGGATTTCGTGTATAACTCCGTCCGTGCCCGTTTCGAATGGTGGTGTATGCAGCTCATGAGCCGTGCGGGTTTCCATTTGTCGGCAAAGAATAATGGCGGTGTCGTTACGGCTGAGTTTGTTGGTTGCGGTATGCCGAAGAAGAACCAGCGTAAATCTTCTGTAGATTGGAGCAACGCTTCAACGGCTAACGGCTTGCAGGATATCGAAGATACGGTTGTTGCTGCTTCTGCCGAGGGAGTAACGATTCGCTATGTAGTGATGCACGTGGCTGACTTCTCTTTGTTGAAGAAGCAGAAATCAACATTCGACACATTGAAGGCATGGGTTAATTCGTCTTCAAAAATATTGGTGACGAAAAATCTTATCAACGAGTATTTGGCCGAACAGGAAATTCCGGTGAAGATCATTACTGTGAATCCGTCTGTCCGTATCGAGGATAAGGCTCATCGTCGTAAGACGATCAATCCATGGGAGCGTAAACGTGTATGTTTCTTGGAAGATTTGAAGGTTGGTGATATCCAGCACGGACCGATTGCAGCCGAATCTTCCGCTACCTTGCAGAAGATTGCCCTCATGGTAAAACAGGATTGGGTATTGGTTACCAAATGGTCTGAACTGGAACCGTTCAAGGAATGGACGAAAGCAGAAGCAAATGCTATCCCTGTCGTAAACGATCCGGATGCCATGTTCATCATGAAGGTGGATGGCCAGGATTGGAACGCATCTGAAGATACTGAAGGTACGGATGATATCCCGGCAACATTCTTAGGTGAAACTGTTGAACCGGAAGATCAGACGATTCAGGATACTGAAAACGGAGAATAACAATCATGGCTAAGACGATTCGAGATACAATACTGGCTTATCCCGGTCTCGCGGATTGTGAAGATTTTTTGGATAACGTTGTTTTGCCGGGACGCGGTTTTGAAGGTACAGAGGATAGTAAGACAATCGATATTCAAAAACAAAAGCAGGTGGCTGCCGACCTGTATTCAATGGTCGGTGGTTTACCGGACTTCACAGAAAACAAACTCTCTATCACTTATCCTCGTTCCTGGTATGACGCTACGGCAAAACGGCTGTATAGGGAAGGTGGAGAACCGGAGAAAGCAGAATTGATCGGGAATAAGATTGAAGTTCCAAAAGGAAGGGCACGAAACAGATGGTAAGACGGTATTCACATAAGGCAATAGTAACAATCCAATCCGGACAATTGGTAAAAGGGGAATGGGTTGCCGGAGAACCGACGGAAATAGAGGTCACAGGGCAATACTTTCCATCCAATAGCGGACAGCAATTGAAGCGGAATGTCGATGGGAAGGAATTTATCGTACACGGTGAGTTCTCGACAAAGGCCCGTCCTGTGGAAAATGCGAAGCATATCCGGATTGACAGTATCGCTCTTGATGTGGATATCATTAGCTGGGAACCGTTTCAGACTCACTCTGTAATCTATGTGTAGCTTATGGCAAAGAAAGGTGGTTTGACTCCGATGTGGAGCGATAGAGAAGTGGAACGCTGGTTTAAGTACAACGTAGATGATTGGGCGAATGCACGTACCTATGCTTTATTCCAGCGTGCTGGGGAAGAGTTCGTGAAGATAGCCCGTAAGAAAGGAAGCTATCAAGACCGGACAGGAAATCTTCGCAGCTCTATTGGTTATGCAATCATTCATGATGGCAATGTGCTAAAAGAGGATTATGAGCAATCTCAAGAAGGTACGGATAAACATACTGGTATGCGTGAAGCGAAACGATTGGTCTCTGAACTGGCTTCTGTCTATTCGGATGGCTGGATATTGGTCGGTGTAGCCGCCATGCCATACGCTGTATATGTGGAAGCAATCGAAAATCTGGATGTGATTTCCGTTGCCTCAGAACATACCGAAGACTGGATCAGGAAGCAAAGTCGGATATTGTTTGACAAACTTACGGAGAAAGGATATTGATATGGCTGATCAGTTTGATATAGTAGATATCGTGTATGATGCGATTGAACCGGTCAGTACTGGCTTTATCCTGTACAAGGATCGCTCCGGTGATGGGGAAACGAAGAACCACATCACAGTCCGGATGCTCACGCTAAATGAAACAGAGGTTGTGAATAAAGGTTCGGTCAATATCAATGTATTTGTGAAAAAGCAGAAGAACGGTATGCCTGACCGTCAGTTAATGAAAGGAGTGACACGAAAAGTTAAGTCTGCGCTACGAAACATCAGACCTCCTTTCGGCATGTATTGGAAATCTCGGATCGTATGGTCCGAACCTCTTGGCGAAGCAAAAGAAGGCTTCGATTGTACGAATATAAGATTTGAAGTAATAACAGAAATAGATTAAGAATATGGCTAATGAAAGAAGTTTGGCGGTAGGCGTATCCTTCTTAGGATATGGTGACCCCGGTGATGGTGTTCCGGCCTCTATTTATACACAGTGTCCGATCGTTCATGAAGGCTCAGTTGCTTTCAATTTCAATGAAGCGACCTCTGTCGATTTCCGTGCGGAAGGGATGAAAGATCCCTGGGAGTCATTCGATAAGGCTGGCGACCCGGATAGTTTTGAATTTGCTATCCCGTCGCCGACAGCTCAGGAGATGCTCGCGTTTTGTGGTGGTTCTGTAAGTGGTGGTAAGTGGAATGCTCCAATTGATATTCCAAATATCCGCAAATCGTTCAAGATACAGACAACACCGTACAAAGGTAAGTATACGGAATATACATTTGCCATTTGTAAAGTCAGTGCCCGCTTGAGTCAGGCTCCGTCTTCAGAACAAACAGACCTTTTGCTAGTTAAATGTACCCGTTTGGCAGCAATTACCTCTGCAGGGCAGCAACGATCTTCGTTCGGTCGGGCGGTGATGAATGTAACCCTTACTCCGGTAACGGCAGTTGTAATCACCGGTACACCCAAAGTTGGTGAAACGCTTATGGCCACCTTGACACCAGCGGAAGCGACTGGTGATTTCCAATGGCAACGTAAAGTGGATGGCGAGGGAGAAGCCCAAGATATTGAGGGGGCTATTGGTGACAGTTATATGATCCAGCCGGAAAATGAAGGCGATAAAATCCTTGTCAAGTTTACGGCAAACGGTTTGTATTCCGGAGAGAAGACAAGCGCAGAAACAGAAGCCGTACAAGCAGCAGAATAATTAAGGACTGTTGTTTAGGTTATCGAAAGCCTCGGAACTATCCGGGGCTTTTATATTTTAATCGAAAATATGAGTGTAAAACAAGTACTCCAGTTAGAAAGTGAATCCGTTTCTTGTCAGCCGGTAACCATTCCGTTTGAATTTACCCGGCTTGAATCATTACCGGAAGGAAAGACGGTAGGGGATAGTATCGCCATAACTCCGATCACTGTCCGCACCTGGTTTAGAATAAAGCCTCTTTTGCTTTATATCGATAAAGAGGATAGAGAGGTTTTGATTTCTGATAAGAATAAAGGATTTTCCAATCAAGTCGCCGAACTGATAGCCAAATATGACGAACTTATTTTTGAAATCGTATGCCTTGGCATTCATAATAAGAAAGGTGATATGCCGGCCTGGTTCCGGGAAGTTCTGAAAGACAACTGTACATGGGAGGATATCTATATCCTTCTGAATGCCGTCTTGTACCGGATAGGCTGTAACCCTTTTTCTCGTACTATCATAGCGCTGGAAGCTGTGAGCCCGTTAAGCGAAGTGGAGATAATAGCCCTTCAGAAAAACAGCGAGACATGGAAGAAGAAGGCCCTCAAAGCAGCTTCATGTTCTTAGTGACCTGCAACGAGGCTTTCGGCTATTCTCATGAACAAATATTGGATAGCAGCTTTGTTTTGTTGGTCGGCATGCTTCGTGAACGTGGTTATTTGATGAGTCGAAGGGTCAAAGATTTTCATTCGGAAGATACGTCAATTAAAGAGGAAGATGGAGAATGGGTTGAAATGGTTGACTTCGATACAGGCCATGTGAAACGGATAAAGAAAGTTTTATCTGCATAACTATATATTACATTGAAAATAGAGAAAAGGTTTTGTCATAGTGATAAATTTTGATTTGTTTGGTAGTAAGAAAGCCCTGCGGACTGTGAAGTTAGCAGGGCTTTGTTCGTTAAAAAGATATCGGGTAACGTTCCGGATGAATTATGCTGTCGATCTCAAGATCCACATCGATTGCATCCCAACGCAACGATTCTTCATCCGGCATGGTTACATCCAATACATCCGAAACTTTTGCATTTCTAAACCAAGGATATCTGTCATACGATAGATAATATTCCTTTCCTCCTACGAAAAGGAGGATACCGCGTGCATTAATCATTGTTACTTCCGCGGTGGTTGTTCCATTTTTCTCTAATAATGCGCTCATGTTTTTGTACCTCCTTTAGTATGTTTGAAATTTCAGTTGAAGAAAAACCTTTATTCTCAGCCAAAGAAATAGAAGGTTCTATCCAAATTTTAGCCTTTTTTTCTGCCTGTCTGATATGTATATGCATTCTGTTTTCTTCTAAAGAGAAGAAAAAGAAACGCATTCCATTTTTATAAAAAACCGTTGGACTCATACAGCAAATATACAAAAGATTCCTGAATACAAATGCTTTTAGTTTATATTTTACCATAAACGGATTATGGGAATCAAAAATAGGGATGGAGCCTTATTTATGGCTACTGGTATCGACAACTCCGGTTTATACGAAGGGAAACGCGAGGCTATGGGAATTATCAAGACTCTGGCAAGCGAGGTGACCTCTTTTGATATATTCAGTGGTATCGGTATCAGTGCGGCAACTGCTTTTGCACAAGCTGCAAAAAGCTCATACGACTTTGAAAAAGAGTTCCGGAAGAACATGCTGGAAGTGGCGACCATTTCCACGCAGGTGACGGATGATATGACCGGTTTTATGAATCAGGTTATGTCTATAACCCAAGAGATACCGATCAAGGCTCCGGAGGCCGCTAAAGCACTTTATAGTATCGTTTCTGCCGGTCATGATGGGGCAGATGGTATGAAGATTCTAGAAGTTTCGGCTAAAGCAGCCGTGGGAGGGCTTACAGAAACCGAGACGGCAGCCGATGCTGTTACAACGATCCTGAATGCTTATAAGATGTCAGCAGAGGAGGCCGGTACAGTCTCGGATCAGCTTTTTACAACTGTCCGATTGGGTAAGACTACATTTGGCGAATTAGGAGCCTCCATAGCCCAGGTTGCACCTATTGCGGCCGCATACGGGATCAGTATTGATCAGGTGTTGGGTGCAGTCGCTTCATTGACCAAACAAGGAACGCCGACATCGCAGGCAATGACCCAAATCCGGGCTGCTATCCAGGGTACTGCCGGAGAACTTGGAGATGCTGCTTTCCAAGGACGTACTTTCCAAGAAGCATTGCAGTTGATTAACGAGAAGGCTGGCGGTTCCGCTTCTAAGATGAAGGAAATGCTCGGTACGGATGAAGGATTGGCTGCAACATTGGCTTTGACCGGAAAGAATGCAAGGTCGGCAGCGAGTGATCTCGGAGAGTTACAGAACTCTTTAGGGGCTACGGAAGCTGCGTTTGAGAAGATGAAAGATGCTGCAGACAATCAGCTTATATTGTTGGCTAATAATGTACAGGTCTATTTGCGTCCTTTGGGAGAGAAGATTCTGAAAGAAGTCTCCGATATTGCCAAGGCTTTTAATGAAGCATTTGAGAATAACGATATAGAAGGTACAATATTAAACCTTGAATCGTTGGTAAAGAATGCAGCTGGAGCTTTTCTTTCATATAAAACAGCTATTCTATTAGTTCAGGTAGCTCAACATTCGTATGTAAAATCATCTGCTCTAAGCCGATTAGCGACAATTCAACATACGACAGCTACAGCATTACTTACCGGTGCTTTAAGAAAACAGGCTGTTGCTATGTTGGCAGCAGGAAAGGCAGCTCTTACAAACCCATATGTATTAGCTGTGGCAGGTGTTACCGCATTGGGATATGCAATATTCAAACTTGCGACACAGGCTACAGCTTCGGAAAAGGCGTTGGCTGCTCATAATAAGAGAGCCGCAGAAATGAGAGAATGGTCTGACGGAATGAGAAGCCAGACGGAAGAAATGTTGGGTGTGTTGCAAGATGAAAATAAGTCCACTTTGCAAAAGGTTGAAGCTTATAAAAAGTTACAAGAGCTTTATCCGAATGAATTGAAGAATCTTTCTCTACAGAAATTCCTTTTAATGGATATGGTTGAAGTCAACAAGATGTTGTCCAAGTCGATAGATGATCGTACTATGGCACAACAACGTGCCACTGTGAATTCCATTGAAGAAGAGATGGCTAAAAATAGTAAACGGATTTCTCAATTAGATAAAAAAAGTTGGATTGACACTAGCTTCCCGGAAGCACTTGAATTACGTCGGTTGCGAAAACGGAATGAGCAGCTAAAGATAGAACATGAGAAAGCAGTAGAGATTGTTGTACAAGGATTAAAAGATCGTACAAAAGCAGAGGCTTTGGTAAATAGCCAAGCAGAACAAGAAGAGACGAAGTTTGCAAAACCTGTAGATCAGAAAGAACTTGAGAAACAGAAAAAACTTCAAAAGGAACTTTTATCCCTTCGTCGTCAAAACCAGCAATCCGAAATTGACCTGATGAAAGAAGGTTCCGACAAGAAGATCGCCCAGTTGAATCTTGACTATGACAGAGAGTTGGATACTATCCGTGCAAGAGAAAAAGAATGGAGAGAGGCACAAGGCGGAAAGTTGACCAAAGAGCAGACGATTGAGATCCGAATGGCAAAAGTCAATGCTGGGGCCAAATTAGGAAATGCGACATCTGATGTTATCCATGAGCAGATTGAAGCAGAAGAACGCGCCATGAACGAATACCTGAAAGAATATGGTTCATATTTGGAAAAGCGTCAGGCTATCACGGAACTTTATAATGAGAAGATAGCAAAGGCCACAACAGAAGGTGAACGGCTTTCCCTTGCAGAAGGTATGAAAAAGGAACTGGCAGACGTGGATAATGAAGCCCAAAAGAGTACCTCCATTATCACCCGGCTGTTTGATGATATGAGTAAAAAGAATATCACCTCTATTCGTGCCATTGCGGATGAAGCGGAAAAATTCTTGTCTTTTCTTGAAAGAGGGGAATATTCATCTGATAATTCATTCGGTATTACCAAAGAACAGTTTGATGTGCTTCGCAAGTCACCGGATCAGTTGAAGGCCATCAAGGATGAAATAGCCAATGTTCGCCGTGAAGCTGACCAAATGGAAACCTCTTTTAATAAAGTTTCAAATGGCTTGAAAAAAGTCTTTACCTCTGAAAGTGATGCCAAGAAGTTAAAAGAAGGTTTGGCAGAAATAGAAGAGGGCATGAGTGAAATTATGCAGACCGGACAGTTCCTCTCTGACACGTTTTCGAAGCTCGGAGATTCGTTCGGTGGTGTATTCGGTGGGATAGCTGAAGGTTTCAGTGTGGCTATGGACACTGTAAGTTCTGCAATGAACGGTGCGAAAGCCGGTTCCATGTTCGGTCCACTCGGTGCGTCTGCCGGTGCTGCCATTGGTGTCGTTACATCTTTGGCCGGTGCCATCGCCAAAATCCATGACAAGAAGAACGAGAAACGTATCCAGCGGTTGCAGGATCAAATTGATACATTGGATAAATCTTACGGTAAGTTGGAAAAGTCAATCGAGAAGGCCTATTCAAAGGATGCTTCCAAAATGATTGAGCAGAACAACAAGCTGCTGGAGCAACAGAAGATCCTTATCCAGCAACAGATTAGAGAGGAACAGGACAAGAAAAAAACTGATGACAGCCGTATCAAGGAGTGGCAGGAACAAATCGAGGAAATCAACGACGTCATAGCGGACAACAAGGAGAAGGCCGTGGACGCTATCTTCGGTGAAGACCTGAAATCCGCCATTGACAACTTCGCTAACGCACAAGCCGAAGCGTGGGCTTCCGGTGAAGACCGGGCAGAATCGGCAAAGGATACTGTCAAAAAGATGATGCGCCAGATGGTCACAGAATCCATCAAGGCAGCAACGGAGTCTTCCGGTGCGATGGAGAAGATTCGTGACAAACTGAAGGAGTTCTATGCCGACAATGTCCTTTCCGGCTGGGAACAGGATTATATCTATAACATGGCGGAAGAACTGCAAAAGGAGATTGACAGGCAGTTCGGTTGGGCTGATAGCCTGATGAAAGATGAGGTGGAAGAACCGGAGAAAGAAGAAGATATATCCGAAAATACCCTGAAAGGCGCGTATGCCAAAGCCTCCCAAGAAAGCATCGACCTATTGGCCGGTCAGACCGGGGCCGTCCGTATCCTGCTGGAAGATATCCGTGGCGGTATGCAACCGATCCGTGAACAAATGAGGCTGATCTATGATATGCAATCCAGAGGTTGGGAAGATGTGAAGGCCATCCGCGAACTATCAGATAAAGTGGAAAAGAATACCGATCGGATCGCCGAGAATACGAGAGAGATCAAAGAGGTTGCCGGTAAGATATCGGAAAACACTAGAGGCACGGTTGATGCCCTGGAAGGTACTATTAACGTAAAAGTAAAAATGTAACATGATGGACAAAGAGTTTTTTGAGATCGCAAACCGGTTAGGTGCCTGTAGGTTGTTGCATGGTACGGAAAATAAAGAAGAGCTTATGCGCCTTCTGCTGACGCCGCAGGGTACGGAGTTCTGCACGAAGAATAATTTCCCGTCTATGGAACAATTACGGGAGTTCCGGGGCAAGAAGGCCGAAAGCATGGGAATCTATATCGAAACGGACGTGAAACTGACGAATCCGGTGAAGGTATTCCTGGCCGGTTCCAAGGCAATCCTTCATTTTGATACGATCGGCCGCTACAACGTGATCCTGATGCACGGGGCGGAAGCCGAGATCCATGCGAGTAACTATGCCGTGGTGTTCGTAAAGAACGCTGGCGGTAAGGTAATAACTCATAAAGACCATACAGCACGTGTATTATGACAATAGACGGAAAAGACGTATATACTGAATGGGGATGTAAATTATTGGAAGGCTCTTTTGATGATCTTCTGAAATACCCCAAACGTAAGGCAGTCAAATATAACAACTGGGCGGAAGCCGACGGAATCGATCCCGATCTGTCGGTTGTGGAGTTCGAACCTAAGACCGTCAAGTTGAAATTCCTCATGAAGGCAGAAACGCTTGAGCAGTTCTGGTCTGGGTATAGAAAGTTTGTTGCTGATCTGTCCGCACCGAGCTATCGGGAATTCAATCTTATTGCCGGTATGACCAACCGCTTACGCTTCAATGCCGGCTCTTCTCACGAACAGCCTGTGCCATTTAATGCAGGGGAGAACGTATCTGTGTTTGAACTTTCTTTTGTCGAGGACAATCATGCCATTTATCCGGCAACTCCGGCCGGCGGTATCGGGCTTCGCGGGCAGTATGCGATTAATGGGATAGACTTTGCAGACTTCGGTATAGGATCGGACGATAACCAGGAGGACATCTTGAAATATCCTGCGGTTAAGGCGCCGTTCACCGATGGCCGTACGGTAGACCTTTCGACAATCAAAACCCTGCATCGGGAAATAAAACTGTCCCTTTGGATGTTGGCCGGCAGTGTGGAAGAGTTTCTGAATAATTATCGGGCATTCTTTAGCCAGATATCCGGTGTAGGAAATCAGGAATTATATATTAAGACATTGGATGGTATCATTCAGGTGTACTATACGGATTGCCCGTCCTTTTCTGTGGAAGTCTGGCAGGAGAACCGGATAGGAGCAAGATTCACTATTTCTGTTGTTGCTCCCGTGGTGAGTTGGATAGATGCCGGCGGTGATGTTCGTTACCGTGTGCTGAAGGATCCGGATTTGGGATTATTGGCAGATGAGCAAGGTAGAATAATAGTTTTCAATTGATATGGCAGAAGAATTTGAAATAATCAGGGCTAATTTGCTTCCGGCAGCCGGAACAATAACCGATAATGATATGATCCTGATCATTCAGGGTGGGAGACCTAAGCGTGCTTTGCCCTCTGCAATGAAAGGTAAACAGGGCGATCCCGGCTTTAGTGCGTTTTTAGGGATAAACGATAAATACATCCTTTGGAAACAAGGAGCTAATGGTGCTTGGCAGAATCTGTTGGAAATTGAGAAAATTCGTGGGCCGAAAGGAGAGAAGCCGGTTTTTCGAAAGTTGAACGGTACGCTTCAAATGAAATACGAAGGTGAGCCGGATAGTGCATACGTGGATATTTTCGACCGTGAAGAATTGAAAATGAAGTTTTCCGATCTGACACCAGCAGAAGTGGATCAATTGAAACTGCATTTTTCTGATCTGACAGAGACTGATAAGGCCGAACTTATGAAGCCGGCAACGGATGCGGCAAAAGAGGTTCGTGAACAGATGTCCCAAATTAAGGAGGAAGCTAATACTGCTATATCGAATGTAAACACCGCAAAAGTGAGCGCAGAGGCGGCAACCAAGGCTGCAAATGATGCCGCAGCTTTAGCAAATGCCGCAGCTGGTCAAGCAACTCAATCTGCCGGAGATGCTGATGCAGCGACCAAATTGGCTGTTGCTGCCGCTGCATTGGCGGAGGAAAAAGCCGGTATAGCCAATACCGCAGCCGAGAATGCCGATACCGCAGCAGCTTCAGCCAATAGGGCAAAGGAAGAAGCAGATAAAGCAACTGTTGAAGCCAATATAGCCGCAGGAAAGGCCAATGATGCAGCAGCAAAGGCTGACACGGCAACATTAAATACCAATACCGCAACGGATAAAGCGAATGAAGCAGCATCCTCGGCTACAACTGCCGCCGAAAATGCTAATGCGGCTGTAGAGCGTGCGGATGATACCATAGCTTCTGCCGAGACTGCTACAAAATCGGCGACGGATGCAGCTTTGGCCGCAAACACGGCAAAAGAAAATGCAGACAAGGCGGCAAATACAGCCAATGTTGCCGCTACTCTGGCCAATGAAAAGGCAGGACTGGCGGATACGGCTGCTTTGGCTGTTAATGCAGCAAAGGAAGATGCCATAGTCGCAACCGGCAAGGCCAACACAGCCGCCGACCGCGCCAATCGTGCAGCCGAAGCCGCCGAAGGAGTCATCAGTGGACTGCAACCCGACTGGAACGTTACCGATCCTGTCAATAAGAACTACATCAAGAACAAACCGGAGATCCCGACGTTGGAGGCTATCCCGGACGAAAGTACATTGAGCTATGTCAATACCGACGGTACAACCATCAATTTTCGTATCGGCGATGAAGTACGTGTAGCGGAAGATGGCGAATATGTGTTCTACCGGCTTTATGATCTTGCCGGGGGAAAAGCTTCGTGGAAGGAATCCGGCAGCGGTACAGCCTTGCCCGGTAATGTTTATCTGACAGGAGCCAATTATTACAATGAATCAGTACGAACGATAAAACAAGGATATTTAAGCAATGAGTAAGAAAGGTGCATTTATTTATCAACAGATCGAACAGACGACCGCCGAATGGGCAAGCGATACGACGGTCTATCCGGCATCGGTATGGCTCTTCGAACGATTGGAGAATGGCAAGTTCAGCATGAAGCTATCCGACGGAGTGCATACGTTTGCAGATCTTCCGGCTGTTTTGCAGGACATACAGGTCAGTGTCAAAACCAATAACGAAACGACATATATTCTCCAGATAACGACCGCTGCCGGCACATTTGATACACCGAATCTTAAAGGTGCAAAAGGGGATAAAGGGGACAAAGGAGAAACAGGCGCTAAAGGCGAAACCGGGGCAAAAGGTGAACAGGGCATACAGGGTGTCCCTGGTCCTCAAGGTGAACAGGGCATACAAGGTTTGCAAGGAGAAACAGGCGCACAGGGTCCAAAGGGCGATCGAGGCGAACAGGGCCCGCAGGGGATACAGGGCGAGAAAGGCGAAACGGGTGAACGAGGCGAACAGGGTCTTCAGGGCATACAAGGCTTGCCCGGCAAGGATGGGGCAATCACTGTAGATGCTCCATCTGATACATCTACGTATGGCAGGAAAGCCGGTGGATGGGTCAAAGTCGTTGAAGCTGTAACGGGAAAGGGGCTATCAACCAATGACTACAGCAATGAAGAGAAAACGAAGGTATCGGACTCTTTGAGGCTGAAAGAGTATGTCGATGTCGGTACCTTAAAGTCGCTTCCTTCATCACCGTATAACTTGCGTTTTACCTATTCGAGTACATCTGTGCAGGCGATCAACTTTGCGAATATAGGAAGTGTACCGGAGATGCAGGAATTTTATCTGTCCATTAAGAACAACACCGGATCAACGATTAACCAACCGATCCCGAACGGCTCGGGCTGGCAATCGGAGGAAACAAGCGTTGAACTGCCAGCTGGTAAAGCCACAGGGGTATCGCTGAAAAAAGAACATGGGATAATTGTCGTGAGAGTATAATGAAAGGAGGTGAGAGATGAAGAGAAGGGTGATGATGGGAAAGAGAGAATTGGTAGAAGTTGTGGAAGAGTTAAAATCATCCGGTACATGGATGGTGCCAGCTGGTTGTAAATTTGTTGATGTATTCATTGTTGGTGGCGGTGGCTCTGGTGCATCGTCAGGCCCTGAAAGAGGTGGTGGAGGGGGCGGATCGGGGTATGTTAAAACATATCTTGATGTGCCTGTTACTCCAGAAAGTGTTGTTAGCTATTCAATAGGGAAAGGGGGAGATCGTGTAGTTTCGATGTCTGCTTACGATGATCAGAAGAATGGTCTTCCAGGGTCAGAGTCCTGGTTTAAATCTAATTCAATAAAAGCTCTTGGCGGAAATGGAGGTCGATATTCCGGAAGAGGGGGCGATGGGGGATCAGGTGGTGGTAGTGGAAGACCTGCAGAAAAGACGGCAGGATATATTGGTGGAAGTGATGGTTCTAATGGAGCAGGTGATATGCCTGGAATCGGTCAAGGGAGTACTACCAGATGCCCGTTCAATAATAAATTGTACGCCGGAGGTGGTGGAGGTGGTGGAGAATATAGTTCCGGATCAGCACCAGGTGGCGGTGGTATCGGTTATGTCGGAGATATTTCGAGAAGACCTACTAATGGAGAACCCAATACGGGCTCAGGAGGAGGTTCTTTTTATATAAGTGGTTCCAATGTCTCAGGAGGATGCTATTCTGGCGCAGGCGGTTCCGGTATCATAATACTTCGTTACATGAAATATAAATAAGACAATATGCTGTATATTCAAAAAAACATTCAGTTTTTGGAATTGGAACAAGAATTGCCTGATTCCTATCTTGTTGGCGACAATATCGAAAATTACGAAGATGGCGCTTATCTCCTGCTTAGTGAAGAGCAGGAACAGTATCATAACGACTATCCGGAGGCATCACCGCTCGAGTGTTGGTATATGGCACTGACACCAGAACCACAGCCGACACCGGAAGAACTGCTCTGGCGTGCCCGTGATGCCAAACGGCAGGAAATCTACGACAAAGACATCCATCATTATTATATTGATGAACAGGACGCATACGTCTCGAACACCCTGCAAGTGAAGGATAAGTGTGGCCGGCAGGAAGAAGTCGAAGTAGGCGGTCATCTGTACGCCTCGAATATCTTAACGGTTGCTCTTGACGAAATAGCGGACTATTCGGAGCAATGCGGCAAGGTGACAGACGGCTTGCTATCCCGTATCGATGCCGCCCAAACAGTCGGGGAGGTCGAAGCTATTGTGGTAAAAGGCTATCCTGAAATGATCCATACAACAACGGCAGCCTTGCAAACTAAAGCAGATAAGGCAATCGCTAAATCCCCGGAAGCGCAGGCAGTGACCTTTGCCCGTGCGATGATGAACAGCGTGTCTCTCACAGCCAGCCAAGCGTTGGAGATGCAGGTCTTATTCCCCATTTGGGGTGAGAAAGATGCGGAGTTTGGCAAGGAAGTTGAAATAGGCTTCCGGCTTCGAGTAGTGGAAGGAGAAAGCGACACTTTGTTTGAAGTGATACAAAAGCACAAGCTGCAAGCCGACTGGAAACCGGGCATAGAAACTGCTTCACTGTATAAGATCGTTGAAGCTGAGCACGCAGGCACGCTTGATGATCCTATTCCATACGTGCAGGGTATGGCATTCGAGAAAGACAAATATTATGAACAATACGGTGTGATCTATCTCTGCATTCTGACAACCGTTACAGGCTATCCGAACGACTTGAAAGACTTGCCCACAATTGTACAGGAGGTAAAGCAATGAAACAGATTATGTTATTAAAAGTTAAACGGGGGGGGGGTAAAATACTCTCTAAATAAAGAAGTTACGACCTCTTATCGTAAGAAAGGAGGACGTAGATGAGACGGTCGATGATGGGACGGAAGAAGTTGCAGTTGTTCACCAAGAGGTTCTATCCTGCCGGGAATTATACCTGGATCGTACCTAAAGGATGTAGGGAGGTTGATGTGTTTCTTGTCGGAGGAGGGGGTGCAGGACATAATGGAAGCGGTGGAGGTGGCGGCTATACTAAAACCTTCAAAAAAGATACATCCGGGTGGAGAGACGGTGATGCTATCTCTGTTGCACCGGGTCAGTCAATTCCGATAACAGTTGGGAAAGGAGGAATTGGAGGGTATTCTGAAGTTGCCCCCAACGGTGGATACTCTCAATTCTTAAATTCAAGTTATAGAGCTAATGGCGGAAATGGTGCGGGTAATGGTTATCCAGGCGGAAGTGATGCCGGAGCATATACTGGTGGCAACGGCGGAAGTGGCGGAGCAGGAGATGATTCAGATACGGCTAAAGCGGGTTCTGATGGATCTAACGGAATCGGCAGCCGCAATGAAAATGACTCTCTCTATCCAGCTGGTTCCCTATATGGCGGAGGAAAGGGTCAAAGGCATACAACCCGCGATTTTGGCGAACCTACTGGGAAACGAAATGCCGGAGGTGGTGGTTCAGACAGAAATATAAATGGGGGCATGGGTGGAGAATCCGATTACGACAAAGGATGCGGAACTGGAAATGGCAATAGAAAAAGTGGCGGTTACGGTGGTGGCGGTTGTGGTACTTACGGTAACGGCGGTGATGGCACTGTCCTGATCCGCTATTGGGCTTACGAAGAATGATCTGCCGTTGAAAAAGATGAAACAAGATATTAACGACTAAAAAATAGGAGATAAAGTCATGAGAAATAATTGTTTACAAATGTTAATGGGGGGGGGTAAACACCTCTTAACTAAAGTATCTGACCGACTTTCGGCGGAAAGGAGGTTGGTATGATAAGATCGATGATGGGACGAAAGAAAGTAGACAGGAATACTTTGCTGTTGCTACATTTTGATGGATCATTGAAAGATGAAGCCTCAGGCAAGCCTTATGTTGGTAGTAATATGTCCTATGTAGTGGGAAAATTCAAGAATTGCGTTTCGTTTTCAGGAAACGGGTATGTAAAGATAAGTGGAACGAATGCCATAAACGAGTCCCTATATCCAAACTATACCGTCGATTTTTGGATTAAACTGAAAAGTGGTGTGAGAAACGGTATAATGTCAAAAGGCAATGGTGGTGGAAGTTACAGCTTTGATATAATGGAGGAATCTGACGGACGCATTTTCTTTGGATTGCAGTATGGTGGAACCCGAGGGGATGCAATATGCTATTTTACGATGCCACGGGATCAGTGGGTTCATCTTGCGATCGTCAGGTCACAATCTCGATATTGGAAAGTGTATGTAAATGGAGTGTATGCGTCTGGTTTCACATCAACGATGGTTTCAGGGTACTATAGTTCTTTAATGATCGGAAAATATCGGGATTATGGATTGTATCTGAACGGTATGATTGACGAGTTTCGCATCAGTAATATTGCCCGTTGGACATCAAACTTCACTCCGCCTGCAAGGCCGTATTAATAAATTAGTGACACTGTCTTTGGGCTGTCACAGCAGAAAGACAGCAAATGTATATTCAGAAAAAATTATTGATAATCGCCAACCCCAGGTTGGGTATTTTCTTTTAAAACAAATGGAGATATAAAATGTTCGGTGGCGAAAGAATAATAAAACAGCCTCCAGGCTATCACAGATTGGAGGCTGTAAAAAAAGAAAATTAGGGGGACCGAGGGTCTCCGGAAACAAAGTTAAACAATAAAGTTTGAAAATCATGTTATTATTAATTATTTCTTTTTTGGTTATCGCAGTTTATACGGCAGCAGTTTGTATAAAGGCGAAAGGTGTACCGTACTCAATTAGTGCGACGTATTATACTCTTGATCATAAATTGATCTTTGGAGCAAGCATGGCACTGACGGCTATGTTCCTATTCCCGGTCATTTGGGAAATGAGTACAACCTTTACTATGCGGTTGCTGGCGATCGCAGCCTGTATCGGTTTGATTGGTGTCGGTTTGGCTCCTGATTTCAAAGACGCTTGGATAAACCGCATTCATTGTGGATCGGCGGCATTGACGTTGCTTTCTTCTCAGCTATGGGTTGGCTGCACGTCTTTCTGGTGGGTTCTTATTCCGGTGTGGCTGGCTTTTATCGTTTACACGGTAATAGGCATGAGTAAACGGTTGAGTGGTAATATATGGCAGGACTTTGTATCAACGAAGCCGATGTTCTGGTGTGAGATTGCAGCGTTGTCTACGACTTTTGGCGCGTGTGGACTTGCGCTTTAGAAATTTACCATAAACAGAACATTCACCTTATATATTAAAACACGACAACCGGTAAAATGTCATATATCCGGTTGCCGTGTTTTTTATTGCCTAAAAATAAGTAGGTTATTTAGCAGTATGGAAATAAAGCGCGGAAATACGGTAGTTTGTGACGTTTATCTGAAGGATAATAGTTATACGGTCGAAGAGATTATGGGTGAGGACACTCTTACCCTGAATTTTCTTTCCCGAAATGTGGTAAACCTTCAAATCAACGACTATATAGACTTTGAAGGGACAAAATACAAGATCCGGCATAATGAGAAGGTGACGAAAAGGGAGACATCTCTTGGTTGGGAATATACCGTTCAGTTCTATTCAAGTCGGTACGACCTTTTGGATGCAGAGTTTTTCCTTCATGGTACACCGGAGCGGAAAAAGAACTTCGACTATTACACCGGTACCGCCCGTGACTGGCTAACCCTATTTGTCAAAAACATGAACCGTACAGGATCTGGTTGGGTGGCCGGATCCTGTATCGAATCCCGGATGGTTACCCTTTCTTTCAAAGATAAGAAAGTCGGGACGGTACTTGACGAACTCATTAAAGAATTGGATACGGAATACTGGATATCCGGCCAGACAATAAATATCGGCAGGAGGGAGTATTCAAGCAACGGCCTTGTCTTGGCACAGGGCGAAGGAATGGGTTTTACCGAACTGGAAGTGTCCGCTGTTGATGATACGCCACCAGTAACGGTTCTTTATCCATACGGTTCAGATAAGAATCTCGGTCCCGATTATGGCGCGGATTATCTTCTTCTGCCTGATGGTCTGCTTTCTATCGAAAAGAATGTAGAGAAGTACGGCCGGATAGAAAAGTCCATGCAATTCGACCATATCTTTCCGAAAGGAGAGTTTGCCGTAACAGAAAAGATCGACGATTACACTCTGAGAGCTTCCGGTATGGATTTTAATCTTACCGATTGTCTGTTGGACGGGGTGGAAGTGATCGTTACATTCCAGGATGGCGGCTTGGCCGGCTATGACCTTGCAATCGTCGAAGATAGTTGGGACAATGACTTGAAACAGTTCAAACTAAAGCAGAATGACCAGGAAAACGCCTTGAAAGTCCCCGGTGACATTAATTTCTCTGTCGGTGACAAGTTTATCCTTACCGGCCTGAAAATGCCGCAAAGCTACAGGGATAACGCTTCATTACAGCTACAGGAAGAGGCGCAAGCATGGTTGGATGGCAAGTGTGAGAAACGCATCCAGTTACGAGGAAAATGTGATGAAATTGTTTTTCGTTTGCAAAACATCTTTATCGCCTGTGGCCAGATGGTTGGCGTATATTCTGAACAGTTGGATATCGATCGAGAGATTCGTGTTACCAAAGTAAAAAGGTATATCGAGAAAGACGGTACACCTTCATACCGGTATGAGCTTACCTTGTCTGATTTCCTTGAATCGAATGGTTTTAAAGATTTGGTGGATGATGTGAATAAAGTACCGGAAGAGATTGAGGATGCGGTTAAGCCGGTTCGGGAACATACGAAACGTTCATGGCGGGACGTGATGGAAACTTTGGGCATGATGTTTGACCCGGAAGGGGATTATTTCACTGAACTTATCAAGCCGTTGGCCGTGCATACGGCGCAACTTATCGTCGGTACCAATTCCCAGCAGATGGAGCTTATAGGAATGAAGTTTATTCCGAATGCGGACAATGATGCCAACTATTTCAAGAATACGACAGGAAAGTTAGTACACTTTACCGTTAGCGAGGAAATCCGTGAATGGGCTATTCCGGCGGCTTCTTTCCGGCTGAATAATTCGCTTGCCTATTATGTTTATGCCAAATGTCCAAAAGAAGGACCAAATGGCTCAATATATGTCAGTGAACGGCAGATAAAGTTAGAAGATGAAACAGGGTTCTATCATTTCTGGGTAGGGGTGCTCAATACTCCGGAGGATGGCGTACGCTCTTGGCTTCCGAATTATGGATACACTGAGATTGCCGGCCAGACGATCACGACAGGATTGATAAAGGACAAGTTAGCCCGATTGGTGATTGATCTGGTGAATGGGACTATAACCGGACCAGTGATATTCAAATCCGGAACATCCGGTTATAATAACATTTCCGACCGTCCTAACCTTCAACCGTTGTATGATGGGGTAAATGATGCCCTGACGGATGCAGAGAATGCGTCAAATGCAGCCAACAACGCCCAATTGACTGCAAATAATAAGGCAAGGATATTTTATCAAACGACAGCTCCAACATCGGGTATGCGGACAAATGACTTATGGGTGGATGGGGAGAATATCTATAGATATAGCGGTTCTAAATGGGTTCTTGCCTCAAAGTATGACAATACAATAACGGAGATCAATGGCGGACTCATAACTACGGGTGCGATCGCTTTTGGAAGCACAGGTGGAATGTCGGCGTCTGGTACAATCCGTATTTGGTCGGGAGGAACAGCCGGGGCGAAAGGGCAACCACCCACTGATCCGACATTTAGCGTTGATAGCTCAGGTAACGTGATTTCAAATGGGACTATTACAGCAAATGATGCCATTTTACTAAGAAATGGACAAGCTGGGATTACAGGATATGGCACATCTAATAGTTCTATAAGATTTTGGGCTGGAGGTTTAGTTCCAGAAAGTGCAGATTTTAGAGTTGACCAAAGTGGAGATGTTAATGTTAGAATGTTAAATGCTATAAGTCTCAATGGAGGCACATCTAATTTTTCAAGCATTTATTTAACCGACAAATCGTGGAATAATAACTATGTTAATCTGTTTGCAGCAAGAGAAGCTCAAGGTATGGAAATTCAAAGAACTTATCAAGGTATTTTAGGTAATATCGGAAAATTTATTGTAATGAAATACAATCCTGATGCAACGGCTTATCGGGAAATAAGTTTTTTTGTCAGACATTTTAAATCTGATGCCTCATGGGTATTTAGGACTTGTGTAAAAGCAAGTTTCTTACCAACGTTAACCCAGATTAATGATTTAGATACATCTGGAACAAAATATAATGTAAAATGGGATAGTGCAACAGGTTTATTATATATAGAATAAGATGATGAATTTAACATTGAAAGACAGAGTATTAATACTCAACACCGTGTTACCACAGTTTGACACGAGAAAAAACATGGAACTGAAAGTATCGATAGACAGTAAGATAGCGATCTCGGAGGTTGATCAGAAGCGTATCGTTATCAAGGATATGGGGAGTGGTCAAATCAACATCGGATTTACTGATGCAGCGGCCATAACGGAAACAACAGATATAGCTTTGACTGATGAAGAACTTCAATACCTCAAACAACGTGTTGACTTCATAGATCGCAACGGCATGTTCTCTGAGTTCACGATGCCGACGTATGTCAAAATTTTGGATGAACCGCTAAAAGAGGAGCAACCGGGCGAATAATATAAAAATCCGCCTCCCATCTATCACAGACCGGAGGCGGAGAAATAACAAACACTGCCTTATGGCAATGAAAAAACTCGTAACAAAGATGATCAAATAAAAACGGAAGGAGGTGTAAAGTGAATGTAGAATTAACCGATATACTAACAATAATCGGGACGTTAGGAGGATTCGAGGCGATAAAATGGGGGATTAGCTTCTATACGAACCGGAAGACAAACGCCCGTATCGAGGACGCCCATGCCGATGTGGAGGAGTTCAAGGCTTTACGTGAGTATAACGAGTTCCTGCAAAAACAGCTATCAGAAAAAGAAGAACGTTTTGTAGAACAAACCGGAAGGCTTCGACAGGTACAGGATGAGCTTTTTACTTTGAAAGAGAGCTATTCGGATGTCAAGCTTGAACTTGCTATGAAAAGGTGTGAGAGAAAGAAATGCGGTGATCGTGAACCGCAGAATGGGTATTAATAATAGGAGGATAAAAATGAAAAAGATAGATTCAATCATTATCCATTGTTCGGCCACACGTGCCGAACAGGATATCAAAGCTAAGGATATTGATCGTATGCACCGTGCACGCGGTTTCAGCCAAATTGGTTATAACTATGTAATCGACTTGGACGGAACCATAGAAGCCGGTCGGCCACTCACGATAGCTGGGGCTCATTGTATCGGTTACAATGATCATAGCGTCGGGATTTGCTATATTGGTGGACTGGACACTTCCGGAAAACCGGCTGATACCCGGACTCCGGTGCAAAAGACGGCAATGGACGACCTAATTAACAAGTTAACGAGAGAATATGAGATTGCAGAACTTCTCGGCCATCGGGATACGTCCCGAGACCTGAATGATAATGGCATTGTGGAACCGTTCGAATGGATCAAGTTATGTCCTTGTTTCGATGTCAGGGAAGAATATAAATCATTTTTGAAACCGATAATTGTACAGTCATGAAAGCTTGGCATATCATAGTTGTTTTAGCTCTCTGCCTTCTTTGCTTCCTGGCCGGCCGGCACTCGAATAGGGCAGGAGGTGTACTTGTTGGAAAAAACGACACGTTGATCCTGCATGACACTATTCGAGATAGTATCCCTTATCCTGTCTACGAAACAGTAATTCAGACTGTACCGGAGATATTTCCTGTCTACATCACACTTGAGGGAGATACAGTGAGAGAGCCGATCGTTGTGCCTGTCCCAATCAACCAGAAGGAATACTTGACGGAGAATTATCATGCTTGGATAAGTGGATATAACGCTGCCTTGGATAGCATAGAGGTGTTTCCTAAGACTGCTTACATAACGAAAAAGGCTCCGGAACGTAAGTGGGGATTGGGACTCATTGGAGGATATGGAATCGGGCGATCTGGGCTGTCGCCTTACGTAGGCATAGGAGGATTCTATAAAATATGGTAACTAATAATATTGTAAAAATATTGACTTGTTTGAACTACTTAAGTTGTATGCATGTTATTAAACATATTTCTAATTAAATAGAGTCATTGTTTGATGACAATAAACTTTTTTGTATTTTTGTCTACGAAAAAGATATGGAAACAGATGGATCCTAAGTAATATACTTTTTATCAACAAATCAAATTAGGGTAATGATAAATGTCAAACAAAAAATATTATGTTTTGAGTATATGATATATTCATTGCTTCTATGGTACAAAGAATTATCATCTGACACGAATCCTATAAGTTCGTTTACACGATTAAAATCATTGAAGTTGTTGTTTTTAGTTTCAGCGGTTGATGCAACACAAGACAATGATGGTCTTTTAGATATATTTGATAAATTCTATGCTATGCAACATGGACCTGTAGAGAGTGATATCTATAATGCAATGGTTATGTCGGAAACATCCATGTTTGATTTTAAGGAACGTATAACTATTATTAAAAATCCAGATGATAATATTTTTGCACAAATCCCTGCGGAATTGAGGGTACGAATTGATTTGTCTATCAAAGTTCTAAGAGATAAAAATGAAAGTATAGTTCTTTACAACTCTTTTGATTTGGTTGAAATCACTCATAAGTGGGAATCTTGGCAAATAGCATTAGATATTGCTCAAATTTTAGGAAAAAGGAGTGAGCTAATGAGTGTCAGTAGTATTAGAAATGATTCTAAGTACTTTCGTTAATAAAAAAGTGCAATGAACTATTTGGAAGAATGTAAGCAGAACTATTTGGATTATTTTCCAGTAGATTGGATTGATAAACTAAGTTGGATTGATTCAAAAGAGTCTATATCCTCATTTAGAAGTGGTTTTTCTAATATAAATAATTTTGTTAATTTAATATTTGTATTATTAAGTAAATCAGCATTGTCTGGAGAATATATTCATAATGAAAATATGTCTCGAATAGCAAAAGAATTAAAAGAATTAACCGCTCATGAATATGCCTCTCCTACATCATCTGTTCAGAATGAGTTGAAGGATAAATTATACAAAGAATATGAAACTATAGATAAAGAAATTAGAATTTGTTTAACGCATTATAATAGTTTGTGGTCATTAGTTTCAGATAAAATAGATAATTCAGATCATGATTATATCTTTAATGTTTTTTCTGTGACGGGGAATTTAATAGATAATCGTTTGCTTACTGGATTTGTAAGATTTATCATTCCTTTGTGTAAGATGGATCATATGCTTTCTTTTGCTAAAAATAGTATTTCGGACTTAATTCTTCTGCGTGAGGATTTGAAAAAGGAATTGCAAAAGTATAATAGTGGTGATGTCGGCCTTGTATATAAGGCTTTATTCGATAAATGTTCTTTTCTGTTAAAAAAAATGTTACATGTTTCTGGAAAATCAGAATATTGTTTTAACTTTAAATCTTATTCTATTAAAGATGAGGATATTGAAATCGATACATTGAGTAATTTGTATAAAAGATTTATATTCTTGCATGGACAAAATGATGAAGGTATAGATGTTTGTGAATGGCAGAATAAGTGTCTTGTAAAAAAAATACGTATCTCTGAAATTGTAATGTTGATGAAATATTATCAAAAAGATGGGGGTACACTTAACCAGATTAATAATTTATTAGTCTATTTCAATAAACTGTATGATAGATTATATAAGAAGGTTTTGTATAAAGATTTTGATAGGCATGCTTTAAACACTACTAAAAATTATCTATATAATTGCCGATTGTCGTATAAGATCCAACAATCTCAATATAAGTTTGAAGAATTTGTTTTGGATATGAAGGAAATAGATAATTTGCAAATTGAAACAGGTATAAGAAATTTCTATCCTTATCGGAAAGCTGTTAGTTTTTTAATTAACGATATATCAAATGACTTTGATAGTAACACTTTTTATCGGGGAGAAGGTATAATTGATAAAATTTATTTATTAGAAGGGTATATTGAACGTTTAGAAAAATCTATTGTTTGGTGTAAAAATCAAAATTTTTATCCATTTCAACTTATGTTTAATGAATGTTCGGTATTATATAAAGAATTAAGTATTCGCCTTTTTATTCCGTCTTCATTTACTCGACCTATTGAATATAAGATTTTGTCAGATGAAATTATGGAATATAAATCAAAAATTGTTTTCTTTCGTAATAAATTAGAGTTGCTAAAAGAAAAAGATGATATTGAAAGGATAAAACAAGAGATTGCAAAATCTGAACGCAAATATATTGAGATATTAGGTGTATTTACAGCTGTCATAACTTTTCTGTTTGGGACAATAGACTTTTTTTCAACAGCAAAAAAAAGTGCTGATATAATATATCCATCGTTAGCAATAGGTCTTATTTTGTTACTTTTTTCATCTTCTATTTATTTTTTAACGATACCTAGATTGGATAAATTATCTGATTATTTGTATCATCCTAGATTTTGGTTTTTTGGCATTACTTCATTAGTTTACTTAATTATATTATTTAAAACAATATTATATTAATTAATTGAAATATAGAGATATTGAGAGATAATTTTTGTAGATAAATATAAAATCTTAGATTTGTAGCAATAAAGTATAATTGTAAGCATCGATATTCTACTAAAATGGCTAGTGTGTTGAAATGCGAGATTGAGTTGGGGAAAAAGAGGTGATTTTAGGTCCTATTTTTACAAAACAGGACCTAAGATGTGTTAAACTTGACTATTTTTCTTAAAACAATAGTTTCCCATCCTTCTTATCCATCACCGCATTGAAAACACTTTTATAGGTTTCATACAACTCCTTTCTACTTTCTGGTCCCGGCCAATCAGCAAAAGACTCTCCTGCAAAAAATTTCCAAGCAAAGATACATTTGGCTTTTTCGGATAAGCTTAATTGATCGATTATGTTCCGGATATCCTGCATACGTTCCCGGATATATTCGGTACGATCCGGGCTGTCGTCGGGTTCGTCGATGATATTCAGCCGTCGCCAATCTACATTCTCATCTACCGGAATGGGCTTGTATTTATGCCGGTATGGAGATGTGTCCGAGGTAACGTTTAGCTTTATCATTTGCAGGATATAGAAGTCAAGTTCAGTATATTTACCCTGTTTGGCTTCCATTAATCGGGAGAGATGCTCCAGGGGCTTTTGAAGCAGCATACACATTACTTCGTTCAACACGTCAATAGCTTCGTCTGTCATTCCGGCAAGTGAGCAGTGATACTTAGCGTAATCCAGCCACCTGTCGTAACGTTTCTCAATATATTTATTCAATGCCTCACTTGCCATAGTCGTCTTTATTTGATATATTTGTTTCTGATTGTAAGAGGGTGGCGCTGTGAGGCGCTGCCTTTCTTTTATCTAAGATATTGGAAATAGTTGTTCCATTCTTTTTTAGCCAATTTAGGGGCGAATGAGAATAGGTATCCTAATGATTTTAGGACAATCCCGGCGATAAGAAACAATCCACTTATACATATTGAAATAAGAAAGGGAACAGTGAGTAACATTGCTATGATTTTTATATTTACTTTCATGTTTATTCCTCCTCTTCGTTCGTATCAAAAAGATTTGCCATCATATCAACAATATTCGTCTGGATATTATCTTCAGCCCCCAATACGGCATTACTGATATGCTTCTTTTCTTCAATGATCCTGTAGAGCTTCTGGTCAATCGTCCGACGGCCGAGCAGGTAGTAGCAATTCACTGAGTCTTTCTGCCCGATGCGATGGGCACGGCTTTCTGCTTGATCACAATCTGCATACGTCCAAGGTAGCTCAATAAAGGCGACATCGCTGGCTGCTGTGAGCGTAATACCGGCACTGGCCGCTTTAATGGAACAGATGATAACGTCCGTCTTCGGGTTCTTTTGAAAGGCATCGACAGAAGCCTGCTTCTCCTGCATATTCTGTCGTCCGGTGACGCAGACGGCGGAAGGAAAAGCTATCATCAGGCGGTCTACAATTTCATGCAGGTTACAGAACAGGATGATCTTTTTCCCATTCTCCCGAAAGTCCTTCACGAAGTCGATAACCTCTTTCAATTTACCGCGTGCAGTAATATCTTTCAGAATACCAATACGAACCATCACTTCCCCTTTCAGTGACTTTTGGATTTTTTCATCATCTGCTTCCTTGTAGCGTTTCAGGTAATCGATCAGATCGCGCTCCGCATCCATATATTCCTTGCGGTTCGTTATCTCACAGGAAACAATCTGACGCACTTTATCCGGTAGTTGGGTGAGTACTTTCGACTTTTCTCTGCGGAAGAAGCAGTGTTGCCATAGCTTATAATTTAGCTCCTTTAGATTGCTCGCTTGGTTAGGACCGGAACAGTACCGAAGCATAAAACCTTTCCATCCACCCATATCAATCATGCGATCCATAATACCCAATTGTGCAACCAGATCCTTTGGTTTGTTGACAACAGGTGTCCCAGTCAGCAAGATGATATATTCTTTCCCGGATGCAATGCCTTTGCAAAACTTGGTCTGCTGGGTGGCCGTTGATTTGACTTTATGCGATTCGTCGATTATCACGGACTTGAACAGTTTGATCGTGTTGTGAAATTCGACATCTTTCAATGTCCATTTCTCTGCCTTCGTGATCCGCCGGACAAAGTATTTTCGTAGGCTTTCGTAGTTTACGATAAAAACCTGGTTCATGCCTGTCTGCCAAAAGAAAGGCCAGCTATCGCGGACGGAATCGGTTAATACCATCGCTTTCTTGTCTGTAAACTTATGCCATTCCCTTTGCCAATTGATCTTGACAACATTCGGACAGATTACCAAACAGGGAAAGGCATCAGCTTTGTTGATGGTTGCGATGCTTTCAAGTGTTTTGCCCAAGCCCATATCATCCCCATTGATAAACCGTTTCAGTTGCAAGCCTCGTGCGATTCCTTGCAGTTGATAGGGGTAAGGCTGTACTTTCAGTCCATGTTCTCCGTCTAGTTCCGGCATTTCCGGTATTTGAAAAGCAACATCCTCCTCTGTCTGTGATTGTGCAATCGTTCCCCATTGTACCGGTTCGAAATGGCGGACGTAATAAGTCAATTGATCCAATTCTGCTTTGCATTTGTTGGTTGCCGGAATCAGCCATGCGCCCGTTTGTTTGTCCCACCAGCGGATGGAAACAGAGCTTTTCAGCTTGTCTACAACCTGCTGGCGGTATCTGTCAAACTTCACCGCATAACATTGACCTTTTTCTGTATTTTGCAGTGTAATTGTCATAGTGGTAGGTGTTATGCAAATTCGTCAAACGCTTTTATCTCTTCGGCGACTTCCTCCATTTCTGCTTTTTTCTTGCGGCTGCGTTTCTTCGGCTTCGGCTCTGCTTTTCCGGTAATATCGGATTCTTCAGGAACATCGAAATCGAACGATTCTTGTTTGATTCCATATTTTCCGCCGAACAAGTAAGCGTCCACTTCGTAGTCAAGTCGGCTGACCGCTTGTCTTAAAGCATCCCCATACGGATATCCCTCGCCGGATTCGTCTTCGAATTTTGTAAACGGGACGGAAAGGTTAAGGACTTGTCCGCTTTTCAATAGCTTTTGTGCCTGGATAGAAACACCGGCCGATTCGTCTGATCCACCTTTGCTATACCCAGTGACAACGATATTTTTCAGTTTCTCATTCAGATCATCATCCGAAGGATTTTCGATATTTACAACTCCGGCTTCTTGCATTTCGCAAATCTTGACGGCATGAGTCTTTAACAAACTCATGGCATATAACAGGTCCGGATGAACGAATTGCTGGGATGATTTGGTTACTTCGTTCTTGTAGTTTGCTTCTACAAATCGCTCTGTGTAGTCAGTTGTTACCTGATTGTTTTTAAGTTTGACTTTCTGAATTTCATACACAGGTTGTTCTTTTACTAATTCATCTTCCATACTTTTTAAAATTTAGGATTGTTATAACTTTGGGGCGCTAAGGCCATTTCTGCTTTTGCTTTACTGATTACAGTGCGACACCATTCCAGTTGATGAGTCGCGGTCCGGTTCAAACGCTCACACCAATCGACAAGATATTGTTCATCTTTGCACAGACTGTCAATGATAGCATTTACTGCCTTGGAGGTAGCCCCGGCACGTGAGGCTGTTTCCCGTAACGTATCGAAGACTTCCGATTTCTTTTTCCCGTTCAGATGGTATTTGGCATCTGCTAACAGTTTCCCGGTCCGGGCGATATAGACGGCAAGGTCGTTCCCACGTAGGACAGCTTCTTGGACTTCTTCACTCATGGTAATATTCAGATAGGAATCAATGGCTGCCAACTCGTTGGATATTTTATCTATGGGTGTGATGTTTAAATTCATGTCTGTTTGTCTTTAAAATATATCTTCCGAAAAAAGGATATCCTATTTATTTTCAACCGAACAGCATCCACCACCGGAAGGCAAGTTCTTCGTACTTTTCTTTACCTTTCTGGTAAATCGTATCGCCTCGTTTAATGAATGCTTTGAACACTTTTTGATTTTTCTTGGAGATACCATAGATGAAATCCTGCCGACTGCCTGCGATATCCATATACCAGGCGCGGGAACGGTCCCAATCGAAAAAGTCAATAGCTTCATCGAATTGTTTTTGTGTGCTGGCAAAAGTGCTTTTCAGGTCTCCCCCGAATCCGTAGGTCGGAAGCCACCAGTCCCATTTGCACCGGGTATCGAGCGTGTATTTGAAGTTGCCATATTGGAAACATTGGTTCTTATTGACCATGAATCGTTGAGTTTCCGCCTTAGCAAGCACTTGGGCCAGGAAAGGATCGTGTCGGGCTTCCATGCGGAGGGACTTCTTCATGGCTTCTGCCAGTTCCCAATCCTCGCCGGAATACAATACATCATCTACCATGTGCTTATCATACCTGACCCTTTCCGGTTCGGTAATCATCGCATCGATTAGGCTGCCGAATTTGAAAGCTTTCTCCTTGTCCCCGTATTGGGTACGGGGATAGAGGAGGTTCTTTAGTTCCGTAAGGTCCGAGTTGCTAACCTCCGACCGTTGGTAATACGTATCTTGCATCTTCTTCCTTGAGTTTTAGATATTCAATGACTGCAAAGTCAAATTCGAAATTGTAGGTGTTATCCATCAGCCACCGGAACCATTTGCGGCCCTCTTCCGTATCGAGAATCTTTTTCAGAATACTTGGCTCGCGTCTGTATTTTCCGAAGTTTATCCATGAGGACAGATAGAGTTTCTTTTTCATATCATTTGGCTGTTACATCATCGATATACTTTACATATGCGGACTGGATTTGCTCTCCGTCCTTATTCACAACTTTTTCGCAGTAGGTAATCATCTTCTTATGTACCTTCTCTAGATCCTCCATGCTCATATTGATTCCTTCGCGCATGAACCACATCTGATATACCTGCATGAATCCTTGTGGATTGGTTATCTGGATCTTCTTCTTGACCTTGGCTTTCGTTGGAGTAGGGGACATGCTGGCTGCTGAGAAATCAAATGCTGCCTGTACTTCGGCAGCAGACTTTTCTGCAGCCGCTTTGGCCTTAGCCTCTTCTTCCCGGCGTTTGCGTTCTTCTTCCTGCTTTTTTCTTTCTTCCGCTTCCTGTTGTTTTCGCTCTTCTTCTATACGGGCTGCTTCGGCCGCATTGGTACGGCGTAGCTCTTCCTGTTCTTCCAGTTGTTTGCGGAGGCTGGGGAGTTTGTCGATCAAATCCTGCTTTGTACCCTCTATTTCAAAACGGTAACGTTCTGTAAAATCTTTCTTCTTTTGTATAGCGACTTCATTTTTTATTGCCTTACGGGTTTCTGCGTCCATATAGAAGGTTTGTTTGTTGTCAGAAACGTTTTCAACAAAAGCACTCCAGGAGAAATTTATACTTGTTTCGGATATTCGTCGGCATACATCGTTGTAGGTAGCGAGAGTAGCGCGGTTGAACATGCTGTTTAGTGCATTGATATGCTTTTCAACGTATGCGGCATACGCTGTATCCAACATGACAGAGATATCCGATCGGTATTGAGCCTTTTCGTTCTCCAACATCTGTTTACGGCGAGCTTCCTCTTCCCGTCGTTTTTGTTCGGCAATCTTCTTGGCCGCGTATTTGTTACGGGCCTGTTGGAGCTTATAAGGAATAGTGGTGACCGATTTGACGTCGATAGCCGATTCCAAAGAGGTAAAAGACTTGCTGACCGTAGCCAGAAGTTGCGTCAATGGCTTACGACGCTTGTTCATGTTTTCTATTGTTATTTTCGTCTTTGCCAAATACTCTGAGACCTTCGCATCCAGTTCATCCGAGCTAATACCTCCTTCCGCTTCAATGGTGTCCAGAAGTGTTTGTCCGGCTTGGTTACATGTCGATACGGAAGTTTGGTTGCGTTGCAAGGTGGCAGGAGCCGATTGCATGATCTGATTGAATTCTTCCACTTTAATAAGAGAATTGTTAGCTTGTGTATCCATTGTGATAAATTTTTAAGTGATTGATCGAGTTTATTAAAATCCGGCGTCTTCATCTTCCTGTGATATTGGGGTTGTTATACCTGATGCGGGTACCGGTTCCGCTTGTGGTTGCTCTCCGAATTCCTGTAAAGGGTTTTCCGATTGAGGTTGAAGGGCTTGTGGCTGCTGTCCGGGTTGATTGGGCTGAATAACGGTTGTTTGTTCTAATCCGTAGTCAATATCCTGCGGTTCTTCTTGAGTTTCGAATACAGTAAACTTTCCAGTCCGGACTTTGGGATATCCGTCGAATGCGTGTTTAATTAGTTTGCTTTCCAAGAACCCAGGATCGATACTGCCTTCGTTTGAAGTATAGAGGGCATTCGCCTTACCTTCTTTTTGACGGGTTTGCGGATTCCAACGTTGGTTGTTTTTGTAGCTGTACGCCTCTAAGCGTTTGATATCACCCTCCATCATCCAATGCCAGTCTACAGTCCCATCGGCGCGGACAATACGGATAAAACCACCGATCACCTTATTTGATTTGCGGGGACAGGCCGCCTGATAGGTAACGGTCTTTACTCCGTCAACCAATCCCGGTGAGAATGTGTCACCTTCATAGCAAACAACCGGATTATCTACATACCGGACCTGTCCGGCACGCTGGCGCATAACCAATTCCCCATAACCGGTGATGGAAAGGTAAGCACGCAGTTCATAGATGTCGTTGCCATTGTTGTCCTTATAGCCGGTCTTCGTGCTGCGGGGGAGAATATAGCAGTGGGTGCGTCCTGTGGGATCGAGAGACAGGCCGTTTACGGCAATATCTAAGAAACAGCCGTACAGGGACAGTGGAGAACATCTTTGCAGTTCCGGCTTGTCTTGTAAGATTTTCCGGAAGTTGAATTTTTCCTTTTCATAAATCTGAGTTCCTTGGCCGGTTCCCCAGATCGCATTGTACATGAATATAAACTTCTGTTCAACCCGGCTATCATCCGCTATCATGAGCGGATTTAGCTGATTTAGTTCAGCTACTTTAATTTGAATTTGATTTGACATGATTCTATTGTTTAAAAATTAATTACCAATGTTTCTTTATCGTGTAAACCATTGCCACGCAACCAGATGCCGTAACTATATGCTGGAAATACCCCAAGCAAATAGCGATAATACCAAGTATGGCAAGCGTTCCAAACAGGATGTAAAATCCCCACCTCGCTACTTGAGCGAGTTTCCAGTAATTTGTTTTCATACATCAATGATTAATTGGCAAAAGCCGTTTACTTGTCTTTGAAATAGCGAGTTGGATTTATATTGTAAACATCCTCCGATAACCCTTTATCTGGAGTGCCTTGCCGTGTTAATAATTCATTTAGTAATCGTATGGATCCAGAGCGCATTTATACAAGTCTTCCAACCTGTATTCGATTTTGCCTGGCCGTTTGTAACGCTGTAAAGTACCTTCTGATACCCATCGTTCTACATTCTGCCGTCCAAAGCGGATATGTGCTTCCTTTTGTCCGATAAACTCTCTGGTACCGGCTTGTATCTTGGTGATTTGCCAAGCGAGGTATTCAAGTTCGATTTTCCGAAAAGAAGGAATGTTTGGATAGGTTGTGTCGGTCTGCATGATTATTCGCTTTTAAAAAGATTCTTTTCGTTTGCATATCGCATAAACTCCGCCATAGAGTGTATCGAGAGTTTTCGGAACACGTTCTTCCGATGATTCTTTACGGTGTGGGACGATATAAAAAGCGCTTCCGCAATCTCTTCGTCTTTCTTGCCATAGTAGCAAAGCTCCATCACCCTAAGTTGACTGTCTGAAAGTGTGCTGTTGAACTTCGGTTCACAGATTTTTTTGAAGCCATCGCATTCCCCACGCAGCGGACAACCGACAAACTCAAATTTGAAATTCCAGTTCTCATCGATATCGATCATGTTGTCATACAGCCCGAAGTTGCATTTGATAAATCGGCGTACAGCCAAGAAATCCCGATAGCATTTATTTCCATCGTAACGGGCGTAATATTTACGGAGTGCCGTGTAAGCTTCCGGATAGAACTCTTCCAGCACCTCTAGAAAACGCTGAATAAAGTCGGTATCCGATTCCTTTAACTGGCGCTCTGGCTGTCCCTGTTCTTTGATGATTACTTCACCGGATGGAGTGGTATAGAATTCTATTGCATGCATGATTCTCCCTCCGGAAAAAGAATTTCTATAGGTGCGCCTAATTCTTTAGATATAGCCTTTTTGCAAAGCTTATCGGGGCTGAATGTGCCTCTTAACCAATTGTAAACAGTTTGTTCGGTACGCTCTGTTGCATTAGCAATCCGGCGAACGAACTCCTGTTTGGGCGTTGGAATCTTATCAAGTGCTTCATATCTGTCTTTGAAAGACAGTTCACTTGCTCCATGACTTTGTAGGGTTAATTTTTCCATTTTTACCTCCTTACATTATTATATATATACTAATTTCTTTACCTTTGATGTTGTATTAATTATTACAGGTGCAAATATAAAACATGTTTGATTTTTTTCAAATAAAAATCAAACATTTTTGCGCTTAAAATCAAACATTTTTTATTATGTTAGAGTTACCTCCTATAAATCAAAGGATTAAAAATATTATAAATGAAGAAGCAAATGGTAATAAAACTGCTTTTGCCAAAATGATGGGCTATTCTAGTTCTCAGAAAATTAATAGATTATTTATAATAGATGAGCGGAATAATAAATATCCTACACCTTCTGCTACTATATTGTCTGATATATCAAACAGGTTTGATGTTGATCTGAGTTGGTTGATAACGGGAGAGGGGAATAAAAAGAAAGTTGTAGAAGCTATACCTGTAAATGTAAATTGTATTGTAAATGTGCCACTTGTAAATCAATATGCTTATGCTGGTTATCTGTGTGGTTATGCGGATGCCGAATATATAGAGACCTTACCTACAATTCCTTTTATTGTTGATCACGAAGCTCATGGTCATTATATAGCTTTTGAAGTTAGAGGAGATAGCATGAACGATGGAACAGAAGATAGCTATTTAGAAGGTGATCGCCTATTGTGTCGTGAGATTAAGCGTGAATTGTGGATTGACTCAAAGTTACATATTCGGAAATGGGATTTTGTCATTGTTCATAAAGAAGGCGTACTTATAAAAAGGATTGTGGAACATAATGTAGAGAATGGAACTATAACTGTGCATTCTTTAAATCCTATATATCCAGATAAGATAATTAATTTATCCGAAGTATATCAGATATTCAATGTCATTGAATTCTTGAGACCAAGGAGAAGGTAAGTTAATACGGAACTACTATAAACAATTAAAACTATGATTTATTTCATTTTGATTATTATTGGATGTATCCTATTATTTATTGCTTTATCTAGATTTAATGATAAAAACAATCCAATAGTTATAGTAAACAAGAGTGATATCGCAAAATTTAAGATTGAATATCCTAACAGAAAACGTATTTTAGAAGATTCTATCCATTTGATTAAGAATACGGAAAACATTGAAACATTTTCGCATAGGTTGTCAGAGCTTAAAACGCAATACTATTGGATTCAAAGGCAGAGAAGCAAGGGGATTAAAGTGGATGATAAATATAATGATAACTACATTATTAATATATATAGGATTTCTAATATCAATCTACTAAGGATTGCAAATGCTTATCATGATAAGTATATAATGTCATTAAACGAAGGTAAGCAGTCTAAAACTAAGAAAGAAAGGACGGTTCAGGCACTCTTTCAATGTATAGATAATTTGCAAGATTATGATGATAAAGACAGTTGTAAAATGAAAATTGAATCACTAATTGACGATGTAAGTAATTAACAAGCTGGATATAAAGTGTATGTCCGTTATGGGTATGATATTATAATAATTAATAGTATTAAGTTAAGATGTATATGAAAAACAATTGGATTTCATTATTGGCATTATTGATTTCCTTCATAGCATTGATAATAACGTTTCTTCGGATAGATGTTACAATATCTAATGATACTTTTATAGGTATTATAGCTTCATTTATTGGTACTTGTGCAACAATTGTGGTTGGAGCACAACTATATAATTCGATTGAAGCAAGGAGGTTAATTAATGATATAAAAAAAGATCAGAAAAGTATAGAAATTAAATATCGAGATATCTACCGTCAAATTGGTAGTGTAGAGTCTAAGATGGAAGAATGGAATGGAAAATATGGAGAAATAAAGAACATGAGTGATATTTTGAAACTGCAAATAGAACGAATGTATTCTAATATCTATTTTATCCAAGCTTTTGCTGCTCAAAATGATTATCCATGGGATGCTTTTTTTATTTGTTTAAACTCTTTGTATCAAGCAATAGAATCCAAGAATAATGAAGTTGTTGAACCTTGTTTGCGTTTACTGAATACTATTGTGAGAATATTGAGAAAAGATGATAATTATAAGAAATATGAATTGAATCAGAGTGTAGAGAATGGTATAGTCGAAAATATTGACGAAATAAAAATCCATCCAGAATATGAGAATATTAGTACACCATTTATGTTCTTAGAATCCGAAATTAAAGAATTAATAAGGAAAAAACTTGAAAATTGAAATATAATGAAAGATAATGATAATAACTCAATAAAACTCCGCTGTATAACATTTCAATGATACATTTATTTATGGAAGATAAAGACAAAATAATAGCCTCACTCCGGAAGCAGTTCAAGGAAGCTGTCAGCCGGTGTAATGCCTTAGAGCAAGAAAATGCTCTATTGTCATATCAACTTGAAAAGATGGAGGAAAGATGTCTGGAATCACATTAAAGATAGACAAAGGCCAATCTTCCGCTTTCTCTGAGATTATGGGATTGCTCCAGTCTTTTCCTGGATTAAAGGAATGCAAGAAGCATTATTCGGTAAAGCTGACGGAAGAAGATGTTTTCCGGTTCCGGAATGAACTGGATCAGATTATGCAACTATTGCCGCAATTGAGGGAAAAGGAGTGGTTCGATATTCCGGCTTACGGGACGGATGAATGGGCTAACTGGATGATAGATTTACACAGGAAAAATATGTAACTTTGGAGGGTGGTTTACAAATAGTTTACAGTCGTATATGTAAATGATTAGAAATTAATAGATTAAAATATATGTCAGACAGTATTGTTATTATTCCCACGTATAACGAAAAGGAGAATATAGAAAATATTATTCGGGTTGTATTTGGGTTGGAGAAAGAATTTCATATTTTGATTATAGATGATGGATCGCCCGATGGTACGGCAGGTATTGTAAAACGGCTGCAAAAAGAGTTCCCCGAACGCCTTTTCATGGTGGAACGTAAAGGTAAGTTAGGATTGGGTACGGCTTATATCTGCGGATTTAAATGGGCAATAGAACATAAATATGATTTTATATTCGAAATGGATGCAGACTTCAGTCATAACCCGAATGATCTTCCCAAATTATATGCGGCCTGTATGGAACAAGGTGGTGATGTCGCAGTCGGTTCCCGCTACTGTAATGGTGTGAATGTCGTGAACTGGCCATTGGGACGTGTGTTGATGTCCTATTATGCTTCCGTATATGTTCGTTTTGTTACTGGAATGAAAGTACAGGATACGACAGCCGGTTTCAAATGCTATCGTCGTGAGGTGCTTGAGACGATCGATTTGGATCGTATCCATTTCAAAGGATATGCGTTCCAGATAGAAATGAAGTTTACGGCATATAAGTGTGGTTATAAAATCGTGGAAGTCCCCATTATTTTTATCAATCGTGTATTAGGCACTTCCAAGATGAATTCCTCTATCTTCGGGGAAGCACTGTTTGGCGTATTGAAATTGAAATGGTGGAGTCTGTTTCGTAAATATCCCCAAAAAGGGAATCGGAAAGCGATTGCCGGATAATGCCATTATTGTAAAAAGCAATAAAAAAGGGATATTCAGTAAATGTCTCCACATAATACCATGGCATATGAAGATGATAGAGTATAATCACTTCATATGCCATTATTATTGTCATTTTTCTGTATATTCTCATATACTCTTATCGGGCAAGACATGAAGTTCCGGAAGAAGTCTTCTGACCTCTTCTGATTCTATCTGTAAATTCATGTCATGCAGCTTTCCCCGTTCTGTTCCTGATCTTGTCAATCATC